>Ga0209125_1000134_pt1 | contig 127279 bp, 92 predicted proteins | sample BarGraIncub1131A_FD_184503 | JGI IMG/M metagenome (GOLD analysis project Ga0209125, IMG submission 184503) | Arctic peat soil microbial communities from Barrow, Alaska - Barrow Graham LP Incubations 11-31A (SPAdes) (version 2) | ecosystem: Environmental > Terrestrial > Soil > Wetlands > Peat... | reverse complement strand
CATTCTGAATCATGACACCTGTATTGTACGTCCATTTTGTCTTATTCACCACGCCTGCGGTATTCATATCGTTCCAATAGCATTTGTCACTTGGGTCGCGCAGATTGGTCCTGAGCCAATCATATTCCGATTTGGCAAACGAAAGAACGGATGCTTTTTCTATCTCAGGGCAAACCGAATAGTAATCCAACAGGAAAAGGGCTGCATAACCATTCGCACAAGCCGGTTTATTCGAATTGGCGTTACCAGAAATATTCTTTTCATCTTCATTCCACCAAATGGCTCCACCAAGTATATTATCAGCGCCACTTCTTAAAAAAGAGACGATTTGCGCTGCTCTATCCAGAAAACGTTTTTCTCCGGTGATGTTGTAAGCCTCAACCAGGCTGATTCCGACAATGGAGTTGTCATCATAAAATCTGGTTCCACCTCCGTTGATTCCGTCTGTCGATGACCCGTAACCACCAATGTTGTTGCCATTGGCAGCTGTGCGGTAATACTTCTGAAAATTATCAGCCAGTGTTGTGTAATTTACGTTGTAACCGACCTGGGTCAGTGTCGCTGCACCGGAAACCATTCCAACATAGGGCCAAAGGTATGAAGCAGCAGAAGGATCTCCACTTTGTACGGGGAAACTTTCCTGATAAAGATCCTTGGAATTTTTATAATAGATATTAATGAGATCAAAAATCTCTTTGGCTTTTGTGTAACATTTTACGGTATCCTTTGTTTCGGTGGAGTCAGTATTTTTCTTGGAAGTGTACTTTTCTGAACCGTCAGAACAAGACATAAACAAAAAAAACAAACCTATTATCACTAAATTTTTCATTTTTCTTCAATTAAAACTGTCAATAAATATAGTACTTTTTCTGTATCAAAAAAAATACAGCCTGAAATCAAAATTCAGGCTGTATTTCAGAACATTATAAGGATTGAACATTTGAAAATTCGTGGACCATCAACCCATCCTTATTGGTATTGATGGTGATGGTGCATTTCTTTAAATCGAGTGATGCACTCATTTTCCATAGATGATCCCATTGGCTCCAGGTGAATTCCACCAATTCATAAAATGCAGAGGTTTCATTGGCTAAAGGTCTTTCTGAACTGACCCCGTCGCGACGTCCCCAACATTTGTCGACTCCATTTACATTGGCAATAAAATAATACCGTTCTTCAGTCCAGGTCAACCAGACAGGCGGATTTGTTTCCGGTCTGGAGGTCATGATAAATTTGACGGTACAATTGTCTGCTTTCAGAACGCCATTTCCCATATAAATAAAATTTCCAATCACATCGAAGGTTGCACCCCAGATGGCTTTAATATTGGCTATAGTATCCAGTTCCATTTTCTGGGTATTCAGATTGACTGTAATGCGATATATTTCACCTGGATTATTGGCCTTAACATCAAAAGAGCCTGTCCCTTCCTTGATTTTTTTGTCTATATCTGCATAGCATACAAAAGCATCTGCGTCTGTCTTGCTGCTTTTGAAATACACATTTCCATCTGTTGCAACCTGAGTATAAATGACAAACAGTCCATCTTCTGCCTTGCGCATTTCAAGACCACCTGCACCTGCGTTTTCTGAAGCAGTTCCATACATATATAAGGTATTACCGGTATAATCTATTCCGGAACCACGTGTCACTGCTATCTGACCAGAAATATTGGCCATTTCTACCTCTCCACCTTTGGAAGCACTGACAGTCCATATAATGGTACCTGTACTTCCCGGTTCGACACCTGCTTTTCTGGCTATCGTATTAAGCAGTGCATGCGTCAATGTCAACTGTGGTTCAGCACCAAGGTCACTTAGCATTCGGTATGCAGGATTTGAGAAATCACCTCCTGCCTTATCAAATAGGACTTCGTAAATAACTTGACCGACTTCTGCCCCTCCTCCACTCCATGTAAGCTGGATATTTTCTGTTGAAGCCACATTAATAGAAACTGCAGAGGGAGCATTCAAGGTTGTTGGTGTAGAAAATTTGCTCGAAAAATCGTATTTTTCCTGACACCCCACCAAAAGGAGAACCATCGTGAAAATTCCTAGTATTTTTTTCATAACGTTTTGTATTTGAGGGTTACCAATTGAGATTCTGTGTAAGGTTCTTGTTCAGATCTCGCTCATTTTGTGGAATTGGCCATAAATAATGTTTATTCTTGTCAAAACTTCGGTTTTCCACGCGGATGTGTCCATTGTCAACACCAATTATATCGTCGGTCGCTAATCCGTGGCAATAGCCATTCAGTACAGTTTCTGCCGTTTTCCAACGGATGATGTCTTTTTGTCTGAGCCCTTCAAAAGCCAGTTCAGAACGACGTTCGCGGCGAACAATCTCTATGAGCTGTTGCTGCGTTTTGCCGGAAGGGTAATTCAAAGCTGCATCATTGGTGAAACCGGCTCTTGTCCTGATGGGTTTGATGGTCCTGTTCCAGGTTGCTTCATCCAGCGTGCCTGTTTCCGCTGCAGCTTCCGCGTGCATCAAAAGCACGTCGGCATATCTGATCAAAATGATATTTAATCCTGAATTCAGACTTTCCCTATGGTTTTTGTCCCAATATTTCTTGAAATAATAACCGGTAGCTGTACAGTCTGAGCTGAATCCATAACCATCCTTGTTGCTACCTTTATCACAGTTAATGACGGAATTGGTGCCATTTGCCATCAGATAGCTATTGCCAGTATAAATAACGGTGGCAGCCAACCGTGGATCACGGTTCAGATAGGGTGTTGCTGCAGAATAAACTGCACTTTCCTCGATGGGCAATCCGTCGGTGGCTATATAACTGTTCACCAGTTCCTGAAGGGGAGAAAGCTGTGCGTAGCCTCCCAATGATGGAGGTAAAAATTGATATTCCACTGCATTTTCTCTGGCATTCAACATATACTGAATATCCAGAATCACTTCAGAATTACTTTCATTTTCTGCATAGAAAAGTCCTTCATAACTGGGAAATAAAGTGAATTTTCCAATCATTTTTTCCGTTTCAATTTTCACTTCTGCAAAACGACCTTCAAACAATAACATTCTGGCTTTTAAAGCGATGGCAGCATATCTGTTTACCCGGCCAAGATCCTCTCCGCTGTACGATTCCGGTAAATAGTTGTTGTCGATTACATCGTTCAAATCGATCAGCAGATCCTGTACGATATCCGCTTTGGGGGTCCTTTCAATCGTTTGGGAACCTTCCACCGTAATGGTCTTTTTAAAGAAAGGTATGTCTCCGAATTTGGAATAGAGTTCAAAATAGAGATACGCCCTGATCACTTTAGCTTCAGATATATAACGGTTTTTCAGTTCTTCTGACAAGTTGGGAACCTGGTCAATATTGTCCAACAAAAGGTTGCAATTGCGAATGCCTGCATACTTACTGGACCAAACTGCCTGTACATAGGAATTGTCTGTTGAATAGGATCCATTGCCTATGGCCTGGTTAATACTGTTGACCTTGGAATAGGCGTTGTCGGTCATGGCGTCGCTGTAAAGCACTTCCTCTGCACTCAGCAGGTTGGTATAGCAACTGTTCAATGCAATAACCGCGGCACTTTCCTTCTTCCAGAAATCCTTGTCACTGACCTGATCGTAAGGTAAAAGATCCATTTCAACACAGGACGTTGCCATTAAAAGAACCAAGAGTCCTGAAGCTAAAATGCTTCGTTTGATTTTTATATAGTTTTTCATTTCACTTCGTTTTATAAATTCAGACTTAAACCAATGGAGGTGATTTTAGCAACCGGATAGATTCTACCGCCTGAAGAGGCAGTGGTTTCAGGATCCCAACCTCCTATCATTTCACTGAATGTGAACATATTCTGACCGCTCAGGAAAATCCGAAGACTGTTGATTGAAACTTTCTGTGTCAATGACTTTGGCAATGTATAGCCCAGTTGAATATTCTTCAATCTCACATAGGCGCCATTATTTATCCAGAAATCGGATTTGGCTGCATTGTTGGTCGATTCTGACCCAACGGTCAGGCGGGGATAACTGGCATCGGTATTCGTCGGAGTCCATCTGTCTATATGAAAATCAAAGGCAGGGCCTTCGTTGCTGTTGTGGAAAGCTTCCACCGATTCTCCGCGCAACCAGACATTCCTTTGTCCGACACCTTGCCAGAACATGGAGAAATCAAAACCGTTCATTCTGGTGGCATAATTAAGCCCAAAGGAGAACCTTGGAAATGAATTGCCCAAAACAAAACGGTCGTCATCGGCCTTGATGAGGTTATCGCCATTCTTGTCAATATAACGGATGTCACCGGCTTTAGGCGTTACACCTTCCAAATGTGGTCCTTTCGCAGCTTCTTCATCCGTTTGATAAAAACCATCGGAACGATACCCATAATAGGAATTGATGGGATAGCCTTCGCGGATAATCGTATTGATGTCGTATCCATTGATCCATTCTTTACCTTGCGTATCAACCACTTCGTTTCTGCTGTCGAACAGATTGGCCGTAATGCTGTGATTCATTGCACCGGTCTTGAAATTGTAGTTTGCAGACATTTCCCATCCATAGTTTTTAACTTTACCTGCATTCTGGATGGGGCTTCCACCGCCGAATGTGGTTGGAACAGGTAAATTGATCAGAATGTCATACGTCATGTTGTTGAAATAATCAAAGGTGAAATTCAACGCATTGTTGAAAAATCCCAAATCGGTCCCAATATCAAACATCCTGGTCGTTTCCCATTTCATGTCGACATTGACTGCTGAAATGTTGGATACGCTGACAACGTTGTTGTTGAAAGTGTAACCATCTGAAATAGATACAGAAGGGATATAAGCGTAATTGCTGATCCGGTTGTTACCTACTAAACCCAATGATGAACGAATCTTTACAGAAGGAAGGTTTTCACCAAGTTCCGTGTAAAATGATTCTTCTGATGCTCTCCATGCAGCTGAAACAGAAGGAAAGATAGCGGATCTGTTGCCCTTCGCAAATTTGGAGGAAACGTCATCGCGAATATTAAATTCAAAAAGATACTTTTCTCCATAATTATAGTTCAGTCGCATGAAAGCTGAATAAATGGACCAGTCGCTTTTCCAGCCCTGGTTTTCGTTATTGGTGGTTTGATAACCGGCCATGATGTCAAAATCCGGATTATCCACTTTTCGTAACGTATAGAAGCTTACATCGCTACCACCTTCGTAGGAATACCCCCCCATGGCGCCCAGCGTATGTTTGCCCATTTTTTTGTCGTAAGTCAGCATCATGTTGGCCGTGATATTTTGCGTCCTGCCGAAGCTTTCACGGATGTGGTTTTCCTGATCACCGCTATTTATAATAGCTTGACGGTTTTCATGGCTCAGGTTGTTATACAATTGACCTCCAACCATACTTTTCAGCTTCAAACCTTCTACCAACACTAATTCTCCGTTGAATATACCCGACAGGTCATCGTTTGAGGTCTGACTATAACCGCCTGCTTCCAGTCTGGCTAGTGCATTGCTGTTGCTTCCGGAAGGGTAATTGTATGCACCATCCACCTTAATTGGATAGATGGTTGGCATTCGCATCACTTGTTCAATGATCCAGTCTGTCCAATAGGCATGATCCTTGACTTGATTCCGTGCATAAGCGACATTGGCGCTTATCTTCAGACTTTTGGTCAGCTGATGTGCTACATTTAAACGTCCGTTTAATCTTTTCAGACCAAAAGAAGGGCCTTCCAGCAAACTGTTCTGGTCCAGGTAACCCAATGACATCAACAGGGTGGTCTTTTCATCCCCTCCGCTAATAGAAATGTTGTGCGATTGTTGTGAAGCAGAATTTTTGTAGATGGCATCAATCCAGCTCTCATTGATTCCGCCATTTCTGTAAGCACTGATCTGTTCGGGCGTAAAGGCTATCTTTTTCCCTGAATTCACCAGTGCCTCATTTCGTAGTTCACAATAAATCCATGAATCGACTGGTTTTGGCAAACAAGTGGCTTCCTGTTTTCCATACATAAAGTCATAATTGATCACCGCTTTTCCCTTTTCTCCACTTTTTGTGACAATCAAGACAACTCCATTGGAAGCTCTTGATCCGTAAATAGCTGTGGATGAAGCATCTTTCAAAACCGAAATACTTTGTATATCAGAAGGATTTACATTCTGGATATCACCGATGATGCCGTCAATGATGACCAATGGTGTATTGTCATTCAGGGTGTTCAGTCCACGAATATTGATACTGGGGCGATTCCCGGGTTGTGAGTTTGTTTGTTGAATGGTCAGCCCGGGTGTAGTACCTTCCAATGCTTCCACCACATTGATTACAGGCTTTCCTTCCAGATCTTTCATGGAAACCGAAGAAACGGCTCCGGTCAGATTCACTTTCTTTTGGGTGCCATATCCTACCACCACTATTTCATCAATAGCCTTTGAAGTCTCTGTAAGTGTGATATTCATGACAGGACCGGTTATGGTAACTTCTTTCTTGATGTAACCAATGAAAGAAATAACCAATATCCCTTTTCCACTGGGCACACCAATGGAAAACCGACCATCGGTATCCGAATTAATTCCAATTGTTGTACCTTTTAATACAATGCTTGCACCGGCAATGGGTTTACCATCATCACCGCTAATAAGTCCGGCTATTTTTTCTGTTTGGCCGTAGGCTTGCTGTACCACCAAAGAAAGTAGTAGCATCAGAAAAATCGTGGTTCTTTTCATCATGTTTGGATTTTTTGTGTTTCAGATTTATCAGGTATTTTCGGTACAAAAATGCAACCAATTAATTATTTAATTTATAACTTTGTTACGAATGAATTGCACTATATTACGATTTTAAATCTTTTACATCTATGCCTAAGTTAAAAGAGGGTTTTAAAGGTCAGAGACTCATCACCATCAGTCCTGAAATTTTATTGATTAGTCAGAACAATCCTTTGACTAAGAGTTTGTATACAACAAAAATAGGTTTTTTCCCTGCGGTTAAATACCATTATAACAGTAAGGATAAAGGAGTGGATTATTACATCCTGATCTATTGTACAGCCGGTGAAGGTTGGTACAAAATTGCGGACAAGACTTACACTATCAACGAAAATCAATACATAGTACTTCCACCAAATACGCCATATAGTTTTGGTGCAAACACAAAAAATCCATGGACTATCTATTGGGTACATTTCAAAGGTACACTTTCGTCTTATTTCTTCAAAACACCCATGTTACCCCATCAAATTTTGCCTGAGTCTGACTCCAGGTTGCAAGACCGGATACAATTGTTCGAAGAAATTTACGACAACCTGGAGTTGAGTTACCACAGCGATCATTATAGCTATGCCTCCCTTTGCCTCTATCACTTTTTAGCATCCTTTAAATTCGTGGAACAGTTTCGCAGAGTTCGTAACCGGGATGTCAGGGAGCATGAGTTTAGCGAGAAAGTCATTTATTACATGCGGGAAAACGTGGAAAACAATCTGTCACTGGTGCATTTGGCGAAACAATTTAGCCTCTCCACTTCTCATTTTTCAACACGCTTCCGACAGGACACCAAACAGTCACCCATCAAGTACTTTATCACACTGAAGATTGAAAAGTCCTGTCAATATTTAGAGTTGACAACTATGAAAATCAGTGAAATCTACCCCAAACTCGGTTTCCAGGATGCTGCATATTTCAGCAGAATATTCACAAAAATCATGGGTATTTCACCATCAAAATATCGGGAAAGAGAAAAATCGAGTATAAACCATATTTGGCCAACTACGACAAAATGATATCTTTGCAAAACAAATTTCCAAACAAACAAACTATTCTAAAAATGAAAAAACACTTCTTGGTCATCTGCTTATCATTGATTGCAATGAGCGGATTTGCTCAATGGCAACCTGCAGGAACTAAAATCAAAACCCAATGGGCAGAGAAAATCAATCCTGAAAATGTTTTACCTGAATATCCTCGTCCTCAAATGGAACGTACGGAATGGTCCAACCTAAACGGTGAATGGGAATATTCCATTCAAGCAAAAGGTCAAATGGAACCAGTCACATTTGAAGGAAAAATACTGGTTCCTTTTGCAGTCGAATCTTCTCTTTCAGGTGTTCAAAAAAAAGTTGGTAAAGACAATGAACTTTGGTACAAACGCACCTTTACTGTTTCATCCTCCTGGAAAAATAAGGATATCATCCTGAATTTTGGTGCTGTAGACTGGATGGCAGATGTCTATATCAACGATATCCTGATTGGCGGCCATCAGGGTGGCTATACCCCTTTCCAGTTCAATATTACACCTTATCTGAAAAGTTCAGGTCAACAAAAAATTGTTGTCCGTGTTTGGGACCCATGTGATGAAGGATTTCAACCCCGCGGTAAGCAAGTTTCAAAACCCGGAGGTATTTTTTATACATCTGTAACAGGTATATGGCAAACAGTTTGGTTGGAACCCGTTTCTGCCAATCACGTAACCACTGTAAAAACTATTCCGAATATCGACAACAATACCGTAGAGGTAACCGTCTCAACTTCTGAATGTAAAACATCTGATATCGTGGAAGTTAAACTGATGGATAAAGGTCAGGTAATTGCAATTGCAAAAGGAATACAGGGAAAAACGCTCCTTTTGGCAGTAAAAAATCCAAACCTTTGGAGTCCTGAAAATCCATATCTGTATGACATGAAAGTTAGCTTGTCTACGGGAAATAAGACAATCGATGTAGTTTCTTCTTACACGGCCATGAGAAAAATCTCCAGCAAACGCGACGAGAATGGCCTGATGCGTTTTCAGCTAAACAATAAGAATATTTTCCATTATGGTCTGCTGGATCAGGGATGGTGGCCTGACGGTCTTTATACAGCCCCAACGGATGAGGCTTTAGCATATGACATCCAAAAAACCAAAGATTGGGGTTTCAATATGATTCGCAAGCATGTTAAAGTTGAACCAGCCCGATGGTATTACCATTGCGACAAACTGGGCATCATGGTTTGGCAGGATATGCCAAGTGGTGACGGCGGTAACAGTTGGGCACCCAGAGAATACAACGCCGGTACTGATGTTAAACGCACACCAGAATCTGCCAACAATTATTATAAGGAATGGAAAGAAGTGATGGACATGTTAGTATCCAGCCCGTCTGTCGTGGTTTGGGTTCCTTTCAATGAATCATGGGGACAATTTGATACCGAAAAAGTGGTGGCATGGACAAAAGCATACGATCCCTCACGTCTGGTCAATCCCGCAAGTGGTGGTAACCACCGCGCATGCGGTGATATCCTTGACCTGCACAACTACCCCGGACCGGACATGTACTTATTTGATGCAAGTCGTGTCAATGTACTTGGCGAATATGGTGGCATCGGACTTCCACTGGAAAATCACTTATGGTCAAACGACCGGAATTGGGGTTATATTCAATTCAAGAACGGTGATGAGGTGACTGCAGAATATGTCAAATATGCAGAAGCCTTGAAGGGTTTTGTTGATAAAGGTTTTTCAGCAGCTGTCTACACCCAAACTACCGACGTTGAAGGTGAAGTTAATGGTTTAATGACTTATGACCGAAAAGTCGTTAAAATAAACGAAGCTGCCGTTAAGAAAGTCAATCAGGAAGTGATCAAAAGAATGAAGTAAAAAATTATATCCTCTCATTTGAAGGTGCCTTACAAAGGCACCTTTTTTTGTCTGACTATGCCAACTCAACGTCCAATTAAGGAAATGTTCTATCTTTTAACGCCACCTGAGCATACCCAAATGGCATTGTAATTTATTTTACGAAAAAAAGAATCAAAAAAGGAATAATAATTCGAAAAATATCATACTTTTATTTTTAAAATGTTTTAATAAATAATAACATTCTAGCTATTCCATTCCCATGTATAGCGTTTTTTTTATGTCAAAAACCATGAGACTTATAACATAAATCAATAATTAAAAAAAAAGATAGCCTATGATGAACACATTCTAACTATCATCAAGAAGTCGGCAAATCGATTTCATACTATTTTATTATTCTCCTATTAAACTTAACAAATAAATTATGGAAAAACACGCATTTCAATGTTTTTGGAGCAGGGGGAAACTATCGCTCTACATCATTGCGTTTTCCCTTTTTTCTGGTTGGAACGTAGTCAGCAGTATAGCTGCTGCATCAGAAAAAGCAACGACAGTGACTGAGGAAACTCAACAAAAAAGAATGGTTCAAGGTGTCATTTCAAGCGATCAGAATGAAGTCATCATTGGAGCTACTGTTCACGTAAAGGGTACAGCCCGGGGTACAATGACAGATGAATATGGAAAATTTTCCATTGAAGCTGCAACAGATGCCATTCTGGAGATTACTTATATCGGTTATTTACCTCAAAATGTTGTTGCAAAAACAACGACCTTGAATATCACATTAAAAGAAGATTCCAAACAATTGGGTGAAATCCTGGTTACAGGTTTCGGTCTTACACAAAGAAAAGAAACTTTGACAGGAGCCGTATCAACTGTTACCAGCAAAGATATAGCCCGTTCATCCTCCTCAACCACTTCAGGTGCCTTGGTAGGAAAAATCGCAGGTATCAACTCCCGTCAGGCTGACGGTCGTCCAGGTGCTTCCACATCCATCCAGATCAGAAACATGGGTACACCATTGTATGTAATTGATGGTATTATCCAGGATGAAGGTCAATTCAACAACATTGACTTCAACGACATCGAATCTATCTCCATTTTGAAAGATGCATCTGCAGCTATCTATGGAGTTCGTTCTGCAAACGGTGTAGTTGTTGTAAATACTAAAAAGGGAGACCGCAATACAAAACCTTCTGTTACATTGAATGCATTATACGGATGGCAGAATCTTTCCACCTTCCCGGCACCTGCCGATGCACCTACTTACGTAGAAAACTATATACAGTCTCAGACCATTCAGGGTACTAAAAATCCAAAATATACCGTTGAAGATCTGGCCAAATGGAAAGCCGGAACTGAAAAAGGGTATGTTCCTTTTGACTGGTATAAATTCATCTGGGGTACTGCTCCTCAAACGTATGTCGGTGTGAATATCTCCGGAGGTGATGACAAAACCAACTATTATGTAGCAATCAGTCACCTGAACCAGGATGCCATGATTAAACAATACGGCGGTTTTACGAGATCAAACATTCAAATGAACATTGAATCTAAGATTACCGACAAATTGAAAGTTGGTGCAAGCATGAACGGACGTATCGAGGAAAGAACCAATCCTGGTGTACCGGGACAAGATGACTACTGGTGTCCAATCTTTGCCGTTTACAGAAACTTGCCTATGGCAAGACCTTATGCCAATGATAATCCCAAATATCCTGCAAAGACATCAAATAACACCGATGTAAACTTCGCAATGTTAAATTACGAATTATCCGGTAAAATGGTTGATACCTGGCGTGTTGCTCAATTCAACTTCAACGCAGAATACGAACTATTCAAAGGACTGAAAGCAAAAGGTTTGTTTGGCTATTACATGGCAAATCGCTTGATGAACAATCAGGAATTCACGTATGATTTGTTCAAATACGACGAAAAAACGGATACCTATAGTTATGCCTTCAGAAATACGAACCCTTGGAAAGAAAGAGCTCAATCGTTGGTTGAAACCATCACCAGCAACGTACAACTTGCCTACGACAATAAGTTTGGCAAAAATGGTGTACAAGCTGTTTTAGCTATGGAAACCTCAACCACTGAAAATCCAAATTCATGGATTCACAGTATTCCAGCATCCAATGCTTTGACATTGTTTGATTATACGACCTTGGATACCTATAATGACAACGGTGTGAACACACAAGCACGTATTGGTTATATTGGCCGTTTAAATTACAATTACGATCAGAAATATTTGTTGGAACTTTCTGCCAGATACGATGGATCCTGGAAATTCCCACCCACACACCGCTGGGGTTTATTCCCATCCATATCAGCCGGTTGGAGAATAACCGAAGAAAATTTCTGGAAAAACAGCAGTCTTGCCAATACGTTCAGTGATCTGAAATTGAGAGGATCCTACGGACTACTTGGAGATGATAATGTAGACGGATATAATGCTTTTGATTTTATGACCGGTTACAATTATATGAATGGTGGATCTACCATTGATGGTAAGTATACCATTGGTACATCACCAAGAAATTTGCCTGTAACCAATCTATCCTGGATCAAAGCAAAAGTATTAGACCTTGGTTTAGATGTCAGTTTCTTCCAGAACCGCTTAAGTGGTACATTTGACTATTTCGAACGTATGAGAACCGGATTAACAGCTCCAAGATATGACGTATTAATACCTTCAGAAGTAGGTTTCAGTTTACCACTTGAAAACTTGAATTCTGATGCATCCAAGGGAGTAGACGCTATGATTCGCTGGAGTGATAATTTAGGTGAGTTACATTACTCTATAGGAGCAAATGCAACATACGCCAGACGTTACGATTGGCATCAGTACAAACCTCGATTCAGTAATTCCTTAGATGTATACCGTGGTTCCATCAATGAACGTTACAGTTACATCACCTGGGGTTATGAATCCGATGGACAATTCCAAAGCTGGGAAGAAATCGCAGATTGTCCGATTGATATTGATGGAAAAGGAAACACTTCTTTACGCCCAGGAGATATCAAATACAAAGATCTAAACGGTGATAAAAGAATTAACGGTTTGGATCAAAGCGCAATAGGTTACCGTCAAGGATCAACCCCTAACTTAAACTATGGTTTCAATTTTGCCTTCCAATACAAATCATGGGATTTAGCTTTTGACTTGACCGGTGGATCGGGTGCTTCCTGGTACCAGAATTGGGAACAACAGCTTCCATTCCACGATGGAGGTAACAATCCACAATATTATATGGAAAACACCTGGCGTTTAAGTGACATTACAGATGCCAACAGTGAACTGATTCCTGGAAAATTTCCGACCTTATTGGTTGGTAATAGCTCACATAGCAATTACTGGGCCAGTGATTTCTGGATGCACAACATCAATTATATGAAATTAAGAAACCTGGAATTTGGATACAACGTACCCAAAAACATTATCAAGAAAGTTGGAATAACAAGTCTAAGACTCTATTTCTCGGGACAAAACTTATTGACATTCTCCAACCTACAAGGTACTGACCCGGAAATTACAAGTGATAACGGACTACAATACCCAACTACCCGAATAATGAATTTAGGTTTAATTCTTAAATACTAAAAATATGAAACACAATATATTAGTAATACTTATTTTAGGAATTATAACATTGTCTCTTGGCAGTTGCTCTGAAGATTTCCTAAATACAACACCTAGTCAAATCCTGACAGAAGATCAGGTGTTCAGTGATCCCAACATGATCAGTTCAGTTCTGGCTAACTTTTATGGCCGGGTAAACTGGGGACAGAATATCACAGATCATGGATCCTATACTTGCCTCGATGAAGCATCTCAATCCAATAGCGGAGCAAACACAGAATATGGTTTTGGTGATGGACAATGGCGTGTATATGACTATGCATTGATTCGTAACATCAATCAATTTCTGTCAAGTGTACGTGCAACAACAGTTATGGATAAACCCAATCAACTGCAAGCTGAAGGTGAAGCACGTTTCTTGCGTGCCTGGACCTATTTCAACATGGCTAAGGGTTTAGGTGGTATGCCAATAGTTGGTGACGAAGTTTTTGTGTACAATGCAGGAATGGATGTGACTACTCTTCAGATTGCCCGTTCAACGGAAGCTGAAATGTATGATTACATCATCAAGGAATGTACAGAAATTGCCGCATTCATGACGGCTACAAAGCCTACACATGCAGCTCGGGCCACCAAATGGACAGCGTTGATGCTTAAAGCCAGAACAGCCATTTATGCAGCCTCTATTGCGAAGTACAACGCATTGAACACACCTCAAATCGCAACTACTGGTGGCGAGGTTGGTATTCCTGCTGATCGCGCTCAGGGTTACTATGAAATAGCTTTAGCCACAGCCAAGGTTGTGATTGATAGTAGTGGTTACAAGCTTCAGGATGTTGCTGATCCAACCAAAAAGGCTCAAAACTTTTACGACGCTTGTTGTGTAAAGGATAATAACAGCGAAGTGATTTGGGCCAAGGATTATGCCTATCCCGGTGAAACCCACGGTTTCTCTACCAACAACACTCCAGTATCAGTTGCTGAAGATATTGACCGTTCCAGAGTGACACCAGTATTGAACCTGGTTGAAGCTTTTGAATACATCAACGACCGCAATGGTAAGTTAAAACTTCTTGATGGAAACGGTGATTACATCATGTATAACTTTGCAGAGGATGTTTTTGCCAATAAAGATCCACGTCTGTGGGCTACCGTTATTTATCCTGGTCAAAAATTCAAGGGCAAAGTCATTGAACTTCAAGCAGGTCGTAAATCGTTGGTTGCCGGTAAATGGAAAGCAGAAATTGGACAACCCGGTGCTATTGATACAACAACAAGAGCTACCATCACTTCAGAAAACGGACCAACTGCAGACAATTCGGAATTCATGAACAAAACCGGATTTTTCTTCCGTAAATTTTTGGATGAAACACCACAGTCTGCAACCAGAGGTCGTGGTAGCGACATGTGGTTCCCACGTTTCCGTTTTTCAGAAGCTGTGTTAATCGCTGCTGAAGCTTCGCTTGAATTAAACGATGCTCCAAACGCATTAATATACCTAAATAAAGTTAGAAAACGCGCTGGCATACAGGAGCTTACATCAATTACTCTTGACGATCTCGTTCAGGAAAACAGGGTTGAGTTTGCGTTTGAAAACCACAGATATTGGGATTTGAAACGATGGAGAATTGCCGATAAAGTGTGGAATGGTGATAAAGAAGCTGATAATTCTGCTTTGAAAGTTTTGTTTCCTTATGTAGTCAATATGCCTGGTGATCCAAATGACGGCAAATGGATATTTGACAAACAAAATGATCGTAAAGGTGTACGTGAAAGAAATTTTAAATTGCAGAATTACTACAACTTTGTTGACCAATCCTGGATTAATAATAATCCTAAGATTGTAAAAAATCCATTTCAATAATTAATAAAGTATATGACGATGAAAAAAATAGTAAATTTCATTTCGTTTATAGCTCTTTGCCTGATGGTTACGGGTTGCGGAACAGATAATTATGATGCGCCCACCTCCACTCTCCAAGGACAGATTCTGTACAGTGGTACTCCGCTTGGCCTTAGAGGTTCTGGTGGTGCTATTGAGCTGCAATTATATCAGGATGGCTACGAATTCAAAAACCCTATAAGTGTTTTTGTAAATGAGGAAGGTGCATTTAAAGCCAGACTTTTTGATGGTCAGTATAAAATGGTGACTAAAGATAAGAACGGACCTTGGGTAAGTACACGCGATACCATTATTGTTAATGTAAAAGGGAATACGACTCAAAACTTAGAAGTTACTCCATTCTTTATTATCAGCAATCAAGCAATCACGATGTCAGCCGACTCTTTGGTTACTTTTGCCGGTACCATTGAAAAAATTGAAACGACTGCTGTTCTTGGAAGTGTAACATTGTATATTGGTGATACTCAGTTCACTGACGATGTGAACAATGTGACCAAAGTTGTTGTTGCAAATTCAAAGATAACGCCCTATCCTTATACCCTTTCAGAAACTATGAATTTGAAAGGTGATATAAAAGTGTTTGCTTCTAAACATTTGTACGGACGCATTTGTGTAAAGACCACCGGTACTACCGAAGGTATTTTCTCAAAAGTGTTCAAGCTGAAGTAACGAAACTTTATAAATTAATTGGAGAGAGAAGTGGGGCATGCTCCTGCTTCTCTCTCTTTTTTTGAATAGATATGAAAAATGCTCATTTGAACCATTACTTGACAGGACTTTTACTGGTTGTGGCACTTTCTTCAAAAGCAGCTGACAAACAACCGGTTACACCTGTTCCTTTCGGTGATCCGTATATTTTATTGTACGAAGGGACCTACTATGCATATGGAACCCATTCAACAGAAGGAATAGAAGTTTTTACTTCTGACGATCTTTTGACATGGTCACGCCCTTCAAGTCTGAAAGACGGACTTGCCCTTCGTAAAGTGGATGTAAATGCTGAACGCTGGTATTGGGCTCCTGAAGTCTATCAGGTTAACGGCAAATTCTATATGTACTACTCCGGTGATGAACACATCTGGGTAGCCACATCCGATTCACCCTTGGGCCCATTCCTTCAAACGGAAAAAGAACCGTTGATTTCTGGGGAGAAGTGTATAGATAATTCACTTTTCAGAGATGACGACGGCAAAGCTTACCTGTTTTTTGACCGTTTTAACGACGGTCTGAACATTTGGGTGGCAGAGTTATCGGAAGACTTGGTACACCTAAAAAAAGAAACCATGCATCCCTGCATTCATGTATCTCAACCCTGGGAAGAAATATGGCCTCGTGTCAACGAAGGTGCGTTCGTTATTAAGCATAACGGCATCTATTACATGACCTATTCCGCCAACAGCTACGAAAGTCCTTATTATGGGCTCGGATGTGCCACAACGAGCGACCTGATGGGCACCTGGACAAAGTATGAAAGCAATCCAATCTTTCAGAAACCGGGAAATCTTGTCGGAGTTGGTCACAGCGCCTTCTTTACTGACAAGGAAAGTAACCTTCGCATCGTGTTTCATGCCCACAAGGATAGTGCGAATATTCATCCCAGAGCGATGCACATTGGTACAGCACGCTTTGAAAAACAAGTTGGAGCTGATCGATTGGTCATTGATAGCACTTTTTTGACTCCGAATCTCATTATGAAGAAATAAACTGTGTCAAAATGAAGCTGATAAAGATGGCCTCAAGTTTTGAACTTGAGGCCATCTTTATTTATAGAATCTTTGTACAAAACTTCCGCTTCTTAATCCGCTACATTCTTCTGTTCCAGACCGTAGCCTTTCTTCTTATCTTCCTTCTTAAGCGCTAGGGCTACAAAAATAGACAACAATGCAAAGCCGGAAAAGATCAGCATGACGATGGTATAGTCGTAGGAAATAGTGCCATCAGGCGTTGTGGTTTTGCAGAAGTTTTCCAGTACTTTTCCAACTAGAAAAGGTACGCCCATCAAACCAATGTTCTGAATATAGAATATCAGCGCGTATGCAGTTCCAAGTTGTTTTTCAGGAATGATTTTCGCAACCGAAGGCCACATGGCAGAAGGCACCAACGAAAAGGCAATACCTAAAACTATCATCAGAGCAACGGCAAGAATCCAATTGTTCAGGAATGGAACCGAGAATATCAAGTGTACGAAAAGCAACATGAAGGCACCCAGAATCATGATGGAAGCACCCTTGCCTTTTTTGTCGTAAATACCACCGAATAGCGGAGTCAGCAAGATTGTTCCAAAAGGAAGCAACATCGGTATAAGTCCAGCCAAATCAGGGTCAACATGGAATTTGTTTACCATCAGGTCCGTTGCGTACTTCAAGAATGGGAAGACACAGGAATAGAACATGACACAAAGTAAAGCTATTAACCAGAATCCCTTGTTTATCAAAATCATCTTCACATCTGCCATACGAAAACTGTCTTCACTTTCACCTTGGGAAGCATTGCTGATTTCTGTATCCAGCTTCTTATCCATAAAGGTATAGATGAAAAAAGCGATCAGACCAGCGCACAAAGCAATAGCACCTAACAAGATGGGAGCTGAAAGGTTAGCACCTACTGATGTCTTATACATATTGGCAAACGGGACAGTAAAACCCATAGCCAAAGCTGTTCCGATTCTGGCCAGGGCAACCTGGATACCCATGGCTGTCGCCATTTCTTTTCCCTTAAACCATTTGACAATGATTTTTGAGACGGTAATTCCGGAAACCTCACATCCGACACCAAATGTGGCAAAACCCAGTGAGGCAAGCATAACCTGTCCGTTAATACCCAGGATCAGTGATTGAGCCAAGGCAGGAGTAGCAATAGCATAATACTTTACTCCTGCTCCAATGACCATCAGTAAAGCGGAGGCTATACCTGTAAAACGGATCCCCATTTTGTCCAGAATGAAGCCTCCTAAAATCAGCATCAGAAAGAACACGTTGAACCATCCATATGCGCTGGTGAAAAATCCGTAATCGCTACTGTCCCATCCCATCTGGCTTTCCAGAAGTGTTTTCATTGGGGACATGACGTCGGTGAAGAAATAGGCAGCCATCATCGTAAACGAGACGATGCATAGTGCAGTCCATCTCGCAGCAGTAGAGTTGCGGATAGAGTTTTGAATCTTTGTCATTGTATTCTTTCTGAATGATAACTACTAGTAACCGCGGATAGCTTCAATACCAGGCAATACACGGCCTTCAATTGCTTCAAGCAAGGCACCGCCACCGGTAGACACATAGCTGACGCCATCAGCCAATCCGAATTTATTGACACAGGCAACAGAGTCACCACCACCTACCAGTGAGAAAGCACCGGCTTTCGTAGCAGCGACAATGGCTTCACCAACTGATTGTGAACCGTGGGAGAAGTTCTCAAATTCGAAAACACCTGTAGGACCGTTCCAAAGAATAGTCTTGGATTTCATGATGACTTCAGCAAAAATAGCTTCAGTTTTTGGACCAATGTCCATACCCATCATATTATCGGGAATTTCATTTACATTAACAAAAGCAGTCTTGGCATCGTTGCTGAATTTGTCAGCGATCTTGGCATCTACAGCCATCACCATTGTTACATTATTTGCTTTGGCTTTTTCCATCAGGTCAAGAGCCATATCCAGCTTATCGTCTTCGCAAATGGATGTTCCGATTTTGCCGCCCATTGCTTTCACGAAAGTATAAGTCATACCGCCGGCAATGATGAGGTTGTCCACTTTGCTCAGCAGATTTTCGATAATCTCGATTTTAGAAGAAACTTTAGAACCACCCATGATCGCTGTGAAAGGACGAGCTGTGTCGGTCATCACTTTTTCAACAGCGGTTACTTCTTTGTTCATCAGGTATCCGAACATTTTGTCGTTTACTCCGAAGTTTTTTGCAATCAATGCAGTAGAGGCATGTGCACGGTGAGCTGTGCCGAATGCATCGTTTACATAACAGTCTGCATAAGATGCCAATTTTGCAGTAAATGCTTTCTGACTTTCTTTGATGACTTTCTTTGCAGCTGCTTTTTCTTCGTCGGTTGCATCTTCTGCCAAGCCACGGGCTTTGCCTTCTTCTTCAGCGTAGAAACGTAGGTTTTCAAGCAACAATGCTTCACCTGGTTTCAAAGCTGCTACCTGAGCATCTGCTTTTTGACAATCTTCTGCGAATTGAACAGGTACACCAAGAAGTTCAGATACATGACTGACAATGGCTTTCAAGGAATACTTGAGATCCGGATTCTTATTTGGACGACCCATGTGAGAACCGATAATGAGGCTACCGCCATCTGCCAGAATTTTCTTCAAAGTAGGAAGAGCTGCACGGATACGATTGTCGTCGGTAATATTGAACTGATCATCGAGGGGCACATTGAAGTCAACGCGTACAAAAGCCTTTTTACCGGCAAAATTAAACTTGTCAATTGTTTGCATAATACCTTATTGAATTTATGATTAATGTTTTTTTTAAGATCGCTTGCAAAGTTATAAAAATTAGTGATTTTAAGCTTTCTGAGAAAGCTTAAAATCCAAATCATTTATCCATAATCTGACGACGGCATCACTCGGCATCCGCCAGTCGCCACGGGGAGAAAGACTCACCGACCCTACCTTAGGACCATCAGGTAAGCAGGAACGTTTAAATTGCTGAGCAAAGAAACGCTTGTAAAAGATCTTTAGCCAGGAAAGGATGACTACCTCGGTGTAAACTCCATCAAATGCCCGACAAGCCATCCATAGGATTTTCCTGGGCTGGAAACCAAAACGCAGCGCATAGTAGAGGAAAAAGTCATGCAATTCGTAAGGACCTACTAAATCTTCCGTCTTTTGTGCTATCGTTCCATCATCGGAAGCAGGCAACAATTCAGGACTAACAGGCGTATCAATCACATCCTTCAGTATATTGGCCGTAGCCTCTTCCAGCTGATTATCGGCCACCCATTGCACCATGAAGCGTACCAGCGTTTTTGGAATACCGTTATTTACACCGTACATGGACATGTGGTCGCCATTGTAGGTTGCCCAACCTAGAGCCAATTCTGACAGGTCACCTGTTCCGATGACCATACCATTCAACTCGTTGCTGAGATCCATCAGAATTTGTGTACGTTCGCGTGCCTGTGCATTTTCGTAAGTGACATCGTGTTTGAAAGGATCATGACCGATATCCATAAAATGCTGATCAACAGCTGTACAAATACTTATTTCCCTATAATTAACTCCCAGGGATTTTATCAAATTCACTGCATTTCTATAGGTTCTGCCAGTTGTTCCAAACCCAGGCATCGTGACGCCTTCAATTTTATTTCTAGGTATACCCAGTTTATCAAATGTCTTGACAGCGACCAATAGCGCGAGTGTCGAGTCTAAACCGCCCGAAATACCTATCACTGCACATTTACAGCCTGTATGGACCAACCGTTTGGCCAGGCCTTGTACTTGTATGGAAAAAAGTTCGTGACAACGCTCTTCCAGTTGCTTACCTGAAGGCACAAACGGATGTTGATCGAAAGTTCTGTTTACCTTCTCAAATGGCAGCTCGCTGAGTGCAAAAGGGATGATTCGGTATGTATTTCCCACTTCAGGGAGGAAATTTGCCGTAAAGCCGGTGTGACGCATACGGTCACCGTTCAGGCGTTCAACATCCACATCAGAAACTATCAGTTGGTTCTCGAGGACAAAACGTTCAGCTTCCGCCAAAAGTGTACCATTTTCAACGATATCTGCATTGCCTGCAAAAACGACATCAGTGGTCGATTCACCAAAACCACATGAGGCATAAATATAGGCAGAAATACAACGGGTCGATTGTTGAGTAATCAGTTGTTTACGATAGTCATTTTTAGCAACCAGTTCATTACTGGCCGACAGATTAAATAATAGGTTAGCACCATGAAGAGCATGATAGCTGCTCGGAGGAACAGGCATCCAAAGGTCTTCACAAATTTCGACACCGATACATGCTTCACCGTTCTTAAGAAGTATATTGGTCCCAAATGGAACATCCTGACCACAAAGACTCACTTGAGTGGCTTTCACTTCTTGCGCTGAACTAAACCAACGTTTCTCGTAAAATTCGCCGTAATTGGGTAACCATGTTTTTGGAATCACCGCCAAAATCTTTCCATTCTGAAAAGCGACAGCGGTATTCATCAGTCTGTTTTCAACTCGTACAGGCATTCCGACCAAGGTCAGTATATTGAGATTCTGCGTACGTTCCATCAGACCTGACAGAGCGACCTCAGCCTGTTCAATCAGGATTTTTTGATGAAAAAGGTCTCCACAGGTATAACCGGTTATGCCCATTTCCGGAAAACAGACTACCTGCACACCTGCGTCAACAGCCTGAAGCATCAGACTTTCAGTTTGTTCAGTGTTATAAACACAATCGGCCACTTTCAAAAGCGGAACGGCAGCTCCAACTCTTATAAATCCATCATTCATGATACTCCACTTTTTGATAGGCAAAGTTAAAGAAAATGTGGCAATAAATGCACACAATTAAGTTCAAGCCTGAAAGTGAAATAAATTAGGATTTAATAATCTTTGACCATAAATGGATTGTAGGAGACATGCTCATCAAAAACTTCTACTCCTTCCAACTTCTTCACTTTACGAACCACTACATTGGTCAAAGGAAGAACCAGGATCTCATAACCTGTTTTCATAGCGGTCTGAGTAAGCATCAGCATAATCAAATCATCATTGGGAATAACACCATAGAAAGCCAATGAGAAAAAGACCAATGAATCGGCGCCTTCTCCAAACAACGTTGAAACAACAGCTCTCAGGGAAAAGTTCCTACCTTTTTGCATAACCTTCATCTTGCTCATCACAATTGCATTCAGGAAGGAACCAAATAAAAAGGCCACAAAACTGGCTCCAACTATACGCAACGTGTTTCCAAGAATCAACTGATATTCTGCCTGGTGCGTGAAATTTACCGAACCGGGAGCATAAATACTTAGCTGAAAAATGGCCACTGCCAGGAAGTTCATCAGAAAACCGCACCAAATGATGAGTCGGGCTTTTTTGTAACCCCAGACTTCAACGATAATGTCATTGACAATGTAAGAAATTGGGAAGATTAATAATCCTGCGGTCGCTTCGATTGGACCAATTTGGATTAACTTTTGCTCAACAATGTTGGCAACAATCAGACATACTGTAAACAGCAGCCCACTGACCATAAAGGCCACGGATACTTGTTTTTTCATAAATTCTTGTTTTTTTATACGTGGTGTTCAAGCACACGTTTTGCCACTTGGCTAAATCGGCCGCAAAGATAGAGAAAATCCTGAAACATTCACCTTTAAATAATTATTAATATTATTATAATATATCTTTTGTTTTATGTTTATATTATCTACCTTTGGCTGATCATACCAATTTTCAAATTAAAACCGTTAAAAACAAGTACTCTGATTTGATACATAACCTTTATTCGTTAACTTTGTTTTTATTACAATGAATACTTCAATGCCAGAACTGGATAATCCACAATTAAAACTAGCCCACGATTTCGTACAATATACAGGTACCAATATCTTTCTAACCGGTAAAGCCGGAACTGGCAAGACTACTTTCCTGAAACGAATCCGTGAAATATCTCCTAAACGTATGATTGTCACCGCCCCTACCGGTGTGGCAGCCATCAATGCAGGCGGAGTAACATTACATTCGTTTTTTCAGCTGGCTTTCGGACCGCACGTTCCTGAAACCGGTAAAATGGATAATTCTTCTCAGCCTAAGGCAATTAACAAATTTAGCAGAGAGAAGATAAACATCATCCGCAGTCTCGATTTACTAGTGATTGATGAAATAAGTATGGTTCGTGCCGACTTGCTGGATGCGGTAGACGAAGTACTCCGGCGGTATAAGAATAAATACAAACCATTTGGTGGCATTCAGCTGCTCATGATCGGTGACCTTCAACAATTGGCACCGGTGGTTAAAGAGGATGAATGGAATCTATTGAAACCTTTTTACAATACACCTTTCTTTTTCAGCAGTCTGGCTTTACGCAAAACAGAATTCATTAGTTTAGAGCTTAAACATATTTACCGTCAAAGTGATCAGCTTTTTATTAATCTGCTAAATAAGATTCGTGAAAACAAACTGGACAGCGATGCCATAGACATTCTAAACAGCCGGTACTTGCCCGGATTCGATCCCGAAAAAAACAAAGGTTACATCACACTGACCACCCATAACAACCAGGCAGGACACACCAACCAGTTGCAGTTGGACAAAATCAAAGATAAAAAACAAACTTTCAAAGCGGAAATATCCGGTAACTTTCCGGAGTACTCCTACCCGACCGAACAGGATTTAGTCTTGAAAACGGGTGCTCAGGTGATGTTCGTCAAAAACGATTCCTCCAGAGACAAACGGTTCTTTAACGGTAAAATTGGAATCATCAAAAAGATTGAAGAAGGTCTTGTTTATGTGGAATGCCCAGGTGATACAACGGAAATTGATATAGGTCCTGCCGAATGGAATAATTACAGCTATACCTTAGATGAAAAGACCAATGAAATTGTCGAGAATGTCATTGGCACTTTTAAACAAGTACCTTTAAAATTAGCCTGGGCCATCACCATCCATAAAAGCCAGGGATTGACCTTTGATAGAGCAATAATTGATGCCAATGCAGCTTTCGCACATGGACAGGTTTATGTTGCCTTAAGCCGTTGTCGTTCACTCGATGGGATTGTTTTAAGTTCAATGATCAATGCCAAAAGTATACGGATTGACGGTTCTGTATTGGGATTTACACGCGAGATTGAAAACAATGAACCAGATGAAAAACAACTGAGCGAATCCCGTCAGGCTTTTGAGCGATCCCTGATATCGGAGCTGAACGACTTCAGTGGCATTCAGCGAAGAATGGATTACTACACCAAACTGGTCAGAGAAAATGAAAAAATCATGGAAGGTAAGCCACTGGAAATCTGCAAGGAGGCTTGCGACATTTTTTTTATGGACATCGTGGATGTATCCAGAAAATTTTACTTCCAGCTTGACCAGCTCTTTCTTCAAAATCCAGATACAACAAATAATACGAAGCTGAATGAAAGGATTTCAAAAGCATGCACCTATTATTATGAGAAAACAGAAGCGCTTTTTGAACGCTTCTTTGAACGAAATACCATTGAAACAGATAATAAAGCAGTTCGGAAAAGCCTGAAAGATTCCCTTGAAAGACTGACTGAAGAAGTTGAACAAAAGTTAGCCTGTCTCGAAGCCGGGAAATCAGGATTTAGCATTAAGACCTATATGGAAGCTCGCGCCAAAGCTTCAATAGAGAAAAAACCTGAACATCAGCCTAAAACAACCATATCTGTATCGGATGAAATCAGTAATCCGGATTTATTTATTCTTTTAAAGCAATGGCGTAATGAAAAAGCCAGGGAGCTCAACCAACCTGTATATTTGGTTCTCCCACAAAAAACAATTGTCGAGCTGAGCGCCTTGCTTCCGCAAACGCATTCAGAATTGAAAGCGATAAAAGGTTTTGGGGACAAAAAAGTACAGAAATTCGGTGTCGAATTGCTGGAAATCATTTCAGATTTCTGCGCAGAAAAAGAAATGAAGTCCACTCAACTCAGGTTTTAGAGAAATATTTACGTAATTCATTCACAAAAAAGACTTTACACTTTCATACAGAAACAAAAAAAACAAAAAAAATAACGATTTTGAGAAAAATCGAATTATTTCACAGTGTATTTATTATACATTTAACTTAAATCATTACTTTTGGGGCGCAAATATGTGAATCATACCATGAGTGATCTGAGGTGTTTTTAAGCCCCCAGATACTACGTGTTTGATTTTAAGCACTTTATTAATTATCGACATCAAAATTTAAGGAAATTAATGGGAATTTTAAAAGAGAAGTATGCGCCCTATAATGTCGCACAGAAATTGATAGATGCAGGTGTCTACCCTTATTTTAGAGAAATCACCTCCGACCAGGATACAGTAGTTGAGATAGATGGAAAAAAAGTCCTTATGTTCGGATCGAATAGTTATCTGGGACTAACCTGCCACCCCAAAGTCAAAGAAGCCGCTATTAAAGCAACTGAAAAGTATGGTACAGGATGTGCCGGGTCCAGATTTTTAAACGGAACACTTGATATTCATACTGCACTGGAAGAACGTCTGGCCAAGGTTGTTGGTAAAGAAGCAGCTCTGTGCTACAGCACTGGATTTCAGGTAAATTTAGGAGTTGTTTCTGTAATGGCAGGACGTCATGATTACATTCTTTTGGATGAATTAGACCATGCCTCCATCATTGAAGGTAGCCGTCTTTCATTTTCCAAAGTGGTAAAATATGCCCACAACGATATGGCCTCATTGGAAAGCAAACTGAAAATGTGCGAACCAGACCGTATCAAATTGATTGTTGTTGATGGTATTTTTTCCATGGAAGGTGATATCGTCAAACTTCCGGAAATCGTTGAACTGGCTGAGAAATACAATGCATCAATCATGATCGATGATGCTCACTCCTTGGGTGTAATTGGTGAAAAGGGTTCAGGTACTGCCTCTCACTTTGGTTTGACCGATAAAGTTGATCTGATTATGGGTACTTTCTCAAAATCACTGGCTTCTTTAGGAGGCTTCATCGCAGCAGACAAAGATATCATCAAATATATTAAGCATAATTCACGCTCACTTATCTTTAGTGCAAGCATGACGCCAGCTTCTGCAGCAGCGGTTTTGGCAGCACTGGACATAATGGAAAGCGAACCTGAAAGAATCCAGCACTTATGGGCTGTTTCCGATTACGCCAGAAAAGCATTCCAGGCTAACGGTTTCGACACAGGCATCTCTGAAACTCCCATCATCCCGTTACTGGTTCGCGACGATATGAAGGCACTGCAGATGACCAAGCAATTATTGGAAATGGGCGTCTTCGTCAATCCAGTATTGTCTCCGGGTGTACCTGTAGGCAGAAGTCTGATCCGATTCTCGCTCATGGCCACACACACTTATGAACAAGTGGACGAAGCTATAGAAAAGATGACGATGGTAGGCAGAAAGTTGAAAATCATCAAGTAATTTTAATTTTCCATCTAATGAAAAAAGTCATCCTTATTACAGGTATCTCCTCCGGTTTTGGAAAAAAGACAGCTGAGCTGTTGGCTCATAACGGACATACAGTTTATGGAACTATTCGCACTAATGCTGAGATTGATCCAGCCATTCATGTACTAAAAATGGACTTGATGGATGTTTCTTCAATTAAAAATGCAGTTGCTGAAGTCATTCAGAAGGAAGGACGTATTGACGTACTGATCAACAATGCAGGTATGCATTTAGGTGGTCCGATTGAAGAAGCACCAGTAGAACTTTTTACCCGCCAAATGGAGACCAATGTCAACGGTTTGGTACATATGCTTCAAGCTGTATTGCCACATATGCGAAAACAAGGACAGGGTACCATCATCAATTTCAGCTCCATCGGTGGATTGATGGGACTCCCTTTTCAACCATTCTATTCAGCCAGTAAATTTGCCATTGAAGGACTCAGTGAGGCACTACGGATGGAATTAAAGCCTTTTAATATCAAAGTTGTGGTTATTAATCCCGGCGATTTTCATACCAGTAATACAGCAAACCGCATCAATATAACAGTGGAAGGAGGGCCCTACGAAAAACAGTTTAAACAATCTTTGATTCAAATCGAAAAGGATGAAAACAATGGTGGAGATCCTATCGTTATGGCCATACTTTTAACCAAAATTGTAAATTGCAAAAAGCCCAAAGACCGATATATTGTTGCTGCATTTCCAGATAAATTAGCAGTAGTATTGAAAAAGTTGTTGCCTATTAGCCTTTTCTCGGGCATTTTAGGGTCACATTATAAAATCTGATTCACTTCCTGCTAAATTCGTGAAACATTCGATAGAAGGATGCAATCAGTTTTGAATCCATTGCTTTTCTCAGTTTACGGAATTTGAACTTTTTAGATTCTGGCCTATTGGCAATCTTATCCATCATTATGAGGTTGACGAAAGGTCCCCACTTGGTGTTGAGCGATATAGCTGCTTCAAGGTACTTGTTCATCTTTTCCTCATCATTCGTATAATTTGCGTGTGTGATAGCCAAAGCTGTTAGGCAAATAAAGAGTCCTCTTGGATCTATAGGGTAATTTTGTGCCAGATGAGTATCACGTATTTTAAGTATCTCCTTATACAGAAGCGTTTTATTTCCAATTTTTAAGGGATCTGCATTGTCCGTAATATAGGATGGATATGTTTGACTTATAAAATTGTATAAAATTTGAAATTCAGTACTTTGTAAAATGAGATCAATTTTTTTTCGATAGTCCAGATAAAGATCCTTAGGATTATCATAATCACCTGCTATTCGATTTTCAAAATGCTGACAAATCTTAATGACCATTGAACGACAGTTTAGACTTTGAACAAGTAAGTCCTTCATATATGTATCAACGTCCTGACGTATAAAAAACAAGTGTTTTTGGACATCAATGCCATACATTTTATAGACCTCGCAAATGATATCAATAATATCCTGCTTTTTAATATCCTTAACTGGTGTATTCTTGTTTATTAGCTCTACGGGCACATTTAACTTATTGGCTATAGCGATGATAATTTTCAGATAAATGTGTTCCTTCTCAAAAAGCCCTTCCACTAGAAATTGAGGATTGACTGACGTTTCTGCTTTTTCATCAAGCAGACTTTTATTTTGCCTGGGCATCCTATTTTTAAGCACTTCTTCGAGAAATTGTCTTGGTGTAAGCTCCAATTGATAGGTTTCGTATTCCAAATGCTCTCCCTTTTCAGTCCATTCTCCAATCGTTTTCTGATTGTCACGGCTTAATTCAAAGGTAAAATATCGGGAAGCTTTATTTTCCGGTTGATCCAGACTTAAAATAAACAGAGAATAGAAAGCTTCACCAATTGCTTTGGGCTGAGGGAAACGAAAAACAAGAATTAATTGTCCAGATTTTTCAACAATCTCATAATCAAGCCCTTTTGGATATATTTCATAGTCTTTCAAATCTTTGGACAAACTGTTCCACATATCATATAAGTAATCCAAACCATTTGTTACAGATCCTTTTTGGGTATCCATCCGAAAGAGAACCGATGAATCCTGCATATAATCATGTCCCTTCTTAAACCTCAGGTCCCCGAAAATATGGATGCCTTCATTAAACGCCAATTCTGGCAAAAGTTGATGAGCATAGGTATAATGAAGCGGTCTTGGCTTCAATTTCATAGATTCTTTTACAATTTGCAATTCAGAAAAAGCTACGATCAAAAGTTCTTCAACCGACATGTCGAAACTTTCAAAACCCAAAACAATAGAAAATCGGTCTTCAATATTTCTGACAATTTCATAAAGTTGAGCTTCTGAAGCTCCTAAATCATGAATAAGATGAGCGCTGTTTGTTATTTGAATGAGATCAACATCAAGCACTTCCTGGATGATATTTTTGATAATTTCTTCCTTGCTCATCGTCGTATATGTATTAAATTTAGATAATTTTCAAAATAGAGTATCGCTATCTTCTACTTTATAACACAGGGTCATATTGTTTGTTCATATTTTTAGTCAAAAAAAATGGGATTGTATAAAAATACAACCCCATCCAAAGTTTATCTGAAGTAATTATTTGATTAAGTTCCAGGATTTAATCTGGTAACGATTAGTTCGAGTTTGCCCGTTTTTTAAGATTTTTCCTTTTTCACCATCCCAGGATAATGTATTCCATTGATAGTTACCTTGCTCGAAATCATACGTTTCACCATCATCCTCATACAAAGTTGCTTTCGCCATTCCTTCCCCGTAGACACGGCATTCCAGTTCAAATACAGTCGCGCTATTGACAAAAAGGACAGGTTTGGCAACAGGTATGATGGCATGCTCTTTCACAAAGAGCGGTAATTTTTCGGAAATATATTCTATTGTATAGGATTGACCGCCCTGATATTTCTGATTCGTCCTGAAGTCATACCAAACGCCTTCTGGAAAATAGACCTGACGTTGTTTTGCGTCATCGTAAAAAGGGGCTGCCATCAGGTCACTGCCGATCAGGAACTGATCATCCAGTCTGAAAACGTGTTCATCTTCCGGATAATCGACCACTAAGGCTCTGAAGGGAGGCGTTCCGGCAAAATGATAGTTTGCAAATGCGGTATACAAATAGGGAATCAGGGACATTCTTTCGTTTAAAAGGGTCCTGACACTATTTTCCAGTTCATTTGCATTGCTTAGGAATTCACCTTTGTTGTTTTTTTCTTTGTCGTATTGTAACCAGGGTGGAAATTGAAGGTACCAGCAATTCAGGACCACTTGTGAAGACATCAATAGCGTCTGCAAACGCTGAATCATTTCGATATCTGAGGCGCTTTCTCTCAGTTCTGGAGACCACAAAAGGCCTCCGAAACCGGCATTGGATATCATCTGTATATAATCATGATGATCGTAAATGTCGCTGTAGAGGGTAGCCGGAATAGCAGACAAGAAGAGATTTCCGGAACGATAATCCATATAAGTTCTCTTGTTCATCTCTCTGAAGATGCTGTTCATCGTATTCAAATAAAGGCTTCCAAAAAGTTGATGCATTTGTTCTCCATCTACTCCGGATGGAAATTTTGAATGTCCTGGAAAAGACCAGGAACCGCTTCCGTAGGCCAAATCGGAATTATCACATTCATCCAGTTTAAAACCAGAAATGCCTTTATCAACCAGGTTTTGTTTATGATAGTTCTTGAAAATACGGCATCCTTCTTTGGTCAGGAAGTCTGGAACAAGACCATTCCATACCTGATAATCGCCTGAATAGTTCATTAATGAATCGTGAATGGGTGAAGCAGGATTTACAAAAGCGTGCTCCCAAAGGTTGACCTTGAAAGACTGCTTGCCAAGATCTTTAATCATTAATTCAGGATCGGGAAATCGTTTCTTTTCCCAAACATACGAACAGGAATAGGTTTTAGTTTGCCAGCCCGGTTCCAAACCAAGTACATCGCATGGAATTTGTTTTTCACGAAAATAGGCGGCCATTTTTTTGACATCTTCGGTATCTGAATCTCCTTTCATACGGTACTTGACACCCAGCCCCCACATGGGGGGAAGAGCTCCACCTCCACTCAGAAGGTTGTATTTTTCAATCACTTCCTTCAGGTCTGACCCGCAAATCAGGAAAACCTCAATACCTGAAGCTCCGGGAATATCTACCAACATGTTGCTGCCCGATGATTCTGAGGCATAAAGTGCTTCAGTAGTGGTCGCTATCTTTTCTTCTGATGTTTTGACTTCCGTTTTAGATTTCTCCTTTAGTTGCAGTGTACCGCCATAAAAGGTCGTATACCGGGAAGTATTGACAAGGATGCCATAGCCCTTATTCGAAACATAAAAAGTCTGTGGAGCATGTGTAAAGCCCAGGTTATTAAGAGGATGGTCATTAACAATGGGCTGTTTTCTCAAACCCTTTTGCATAAATGAACCGATTTGCAAACCAAAACCATATAGTTGCTCATCGGAACTCAGGGGAATTTCAACTAGACAGCCTCTTTCATTCGTTTCTATTCTTATTTGTCCAGGTTTGACATATTCATTTTTGTTTTCAAAGGCATTTAAAGCCTGTGCTTTTGGTTGGATTTTACAAATCGAGAAAGGGGTATATTGATCTGTCTGACCCATCGATATTTTATAAATGCCTGGGTACATTGTCACTATCTCAGGGTTATTCCGGGCATTCATTTGAAATACTGCCAATAAGAATAAGAAAAGAATCGGTTTATTCATTTTAAGGTTGCTTTTTAATTCACAATTAATCAATCTGTTATTCTTTGAAGTATTCTTACCAAAAGGTTTGATATAAAATCAGTATGTTTCAAAGATATTGAAAAAAAGTATTTTTAAAAGACTATTTTTTCTATATATCTAACACTGAAATAATGTTTTTAACATTTAATATGTATTTATTTTACTTTAATGCAATATATACTAATGTATTAAACCTCTTCAAACAGTTGGCAGGTCTACATTTTTTGCATTAATTAGAAACTTTTCAGGGGAATTTGATGGATATTTGTTCGAAAAAACTAACTTTGTCACTAAACACAGGTATTTATATTTTAAGGTAATTTCACCATGGCAAAAGTAACAAAAGAGGCTGCGTTGCTCTATCATTCACAAGGCAAACCAGGAAAAATTGAGGTGGTTCCTACCAAACCTCACAGTACACAAATGGACTTAGCTTTAGCATACTCTCCAGGAGTAGCCGAGCCTTGTCTGGAAATTGAAAGAGATCCCCTGACTGTTTATGACTATACGGCAAAGGGAAACCTTGTTGCGGTTATCTCCAACGGTACGGCCGTTCTGGGTCTTGGTGATATCGGTGCTATGGCCGGTAAACCTGTTATGGAAGGCAAAGGTTTACTTTTTAAGATTTATGCCGGAATCGATGTATTTGACATCGAGGTGGATGAAAAAGATCCTGAAAAATTTATTCAGGCAGTGAAAGCCATCTCCCCTACTTTCGGAGGTATCAACCTGGAAGACATTAAGGCTCCTGAATGTTTTGAAATAGAAGAACGTCTGAAAGCTGAATTGGATATTCCAGTTATGCACGATGACCAACATGGTACAGCTATTATTTCAAGTGCAGGTCTCTTAAATGCTCTTGAAATTACAGGTAAAAAAATTGAAGAGATTAAGCTTGTAGTTAATGGCGCAGGTGCTGCTGCTATATCCTGCACAAAATTATACATGGCTTTGGGTGTGCTCAAGGAAAATATCGTAATGCTTGACAGCAAGGGCGTTATTAGTACTGATAGGTCTAATCTGGATAAATCCAAACAATTTTTTGCTACAAGTCATACAGAATTAAAAACACTGGAAGATGCTGTAAAAGGTTGTGACGTATTCCTTGGACTTTCTAAAGGCAACGTTCTTTCAAAGGAAATGGCCAAATCAATGGCTAAAAATCCAATTATCTTTGCTTTGGCAAATCCAGTTCCTGAAATCAGTTATGAAGATGCCATGGAAGCTTGTCCAGACGCATTGATGGCTACTGGCCGCATTGATTATCCGAACCAAATCAACAATGTAATTGGTTTCCCATATATTTTCCGTGGTGCATTGGACGTATTTGCCAAAACCATCAACGAGGAAATGAAACTGGCCGCTTGTAAAGCTATTGCTGCTTTGGCCAAAGAACCAGTTCCAGATGTTGTTAATGCCGTTTACAATGTAGATCGTTTAAGTTTCGGTCGTGACTACTTTATTCCAAAACCTGTTGACCAACGTTTGGTTACTGAAGTTTCTGTCGCTGTTGCAAAAGCAGCCATCGAATCTGGTGTGGCCCGTAAAATCATTACAGATTGGGATGGTTACAAAAACCACTTACGTGAATTGATGGGTTATCAATCCAGCTTTACGCGTCAGTTTATGGATCTTGCCAGAGTTAATCCTAAACGTGTCGTATTTGCAGAAGGTATTCACCCAAACATGTTACGCGCTGCTGTTGAAGCTAAAAACGAAGGTATTTGTATTCCAATCCTTTTGGGTAATGACGAACGCATCACCAAACTGGCTGCAGAACTTGACCTGAGCCTCGAAGGTATTGAAATCATCAATCTTCGTCACGATAATCAGGCTGAACGCAGAGAACGTTATGCTCGTATCTTGTCTGAAAAACGTGCCCGTGAAGGTGCCAATTATCAGGAAGCCAATGATAAAATGTTCGAACGCAATTACTTTGGTATGATGATGGTTGAAACTGGTGATGCTGATGCTTTTATAACTGGTCTTTATACTAAATATTCCAACACTATAAAGGTGGCCAAAGAAGTGATCGGTATCCGCGAAGGTTACGACACTTTTGCTACCATGCATATTCTAAATGGCAAAAAAGGTCCATTGTTCTTATGTGACACTTTGATTAACAGACACCCTAACACAGACACTTTGGTTGACGTGGTTAAATTGGCTGAGCAGGCTGTTAAGTTCTTTGCACACGAACCTAAAATAGCCATGTTGTCTTATTCAAATTTCGGTTCTGATACCGATGGCAGTCCTGCATCCGTTCACGATGCTGTTGCTCGAATTCAGAAAGAAATGCCTGATTTGTGCATCGATGGTGAAATGCAGGTTAACTTTGCTCTTGACAAAGAGCTTCGCGACCGTATCTATCCTTTCACCCGCTTGAAGGGTAAGGATGTTAACACGCTGGTATTTCCTAACCTGAGTTCTGCCAATGCTTCTTACAAGCTGATGCAAAGGATGTCTGATTCTGAATCGATCGGACCAATCCAAATGGGTTTGAACAAACCAATCCATTTCACCGATGCTGAAAGTTCTGTTCGTGACATTGTAAACATCGTTGCTGTTGCTGTAATTGATGCTATCGCTGAATCAAGAAAGAAAGTTTTGTAGACGAAAATATTATTGATATTTTAAAAAGGCTGTTTCATTTAGTTGGAACAGCCTTTTTTTTTGGGAACAACCTTTTTTGCATGCTAATTGGCAACGCGCCAGCGGAAAGCGGTATACCTCCTGCTCACTCGTCCAGACTGGTGAGCGCTAGACTCTGGCGAAATTTGTTAGTCTCAGAGAGCCTTCACAAAATTTCATTGCCAGACTCTACGCGTTCACTGCGTCCGGCCTTCGAAGTAGCAGTCAGCATACCGCTATCCGCTGTTGCTTTCCGGCTATCCACCGTCAGGTCAATTAAAAACCACGATGACCCGGCTGTCATTTTCAAATAGGGAGATGCAATACAAGGCACAGGCTGCAAATGAATACCGGAGCGTACTTTTCGTACGTGAGGATTTCATTTGCAGCCTGTAACGCAGTAGTGCGCTCCCTATTTGAAAATTAGTCGAATTTGATTGCAGAAACAGGCTTAATCCGCGCAACCATAGCCGTCGGAATAAGCACCACAAACAACGAAATCACAGCCGTCCCCACATTCACCGCCACTAAATAAACCAAATCCAACTCGATTGGAACATAATTTACATAGTAGGTATTGGGATTAAGAGGTAAAATATGAAAGTAGTGTTGAATCAGGCAAAATCCCAATCCAATGATATTACCCCAGAGCAAGCCTTTTCCAATCAAGAAGATGGATAGTTGAATGAATATTTTACGTATGGACTTATTTGTTGCTCCCATAGCCTTTAACATACCAATCAGGTTGGTATGCTCCAGAATAAGTATTAAAAGCCCTGAAATGATATTAAAACCAGACACACAGATCATCAGGATCAGGATGAGCCAGACATTCATATCCAGAAGATTCAGCCAGTTAAATAGATCAGGATTCAATTCCTGTAAATTACGCATGCTAAAAACATCCTTACTATTGTGAAGCATCTTTGCAAAAACCCCCTCCTCGACTGGAGTGAAGTTATCCATAGAATTGGCAAAAAGCTCAATCCCTGCAGCCTGGTCCTTCGTCCATTTGTTCAGACTTTGTACATGTCTGGCATCAGCTATAAGAAAATATTTATCAAATTCAGAAAAATGCGTATTGTAAATACCGGTTATCTTTAATTTTCTAGCCGTAACAAATTCACCTTTAATAAAATAGACAGGAATACGATCACCCAGCTTCAGCTTCAGGAGTTTGGCAAGATGTTCAGAAATAAGTACATCATTGGATGGTTTGGTGAAATCCGGGAATGTACCTTCCACCATATTTTTAGATAGAAACGTCTTATCAAAATCAGCATCAGCACCCTTAATGACAATCGTCTGAAAATCAGTATTTGTCTTAATCATTCCAGGCTTTGTATAATAGCGTTGAACATGCCGTATACCAGGGACTGAACGAAGACTGTCCAGAAGTGCATCCGGTATATTAAGCGGTTGCATTTCATACGTATTGTTGGAATTGTAGCTGATAATTTGGATATGCGAACTGATACCGATGATTTTATCCCGAACTTCACGCCTGAAACCCATGACTACAGCCCACGCAATAATCATCACAGCCAATCCAACGGCAATACCAATGATTGCAATCTTTGTGGAAGGCTTTGACTTTTTTTCGCGATGGCTACCTTTAAAAAAAAGGCGTTTTGCCATGAAATACTCCCAATTCATATCAGAGCACTCTCCCAGGATATGCCTCCAAGGCTTTTTCTAATACAATCATGGCTTTAGCCAAGTCTTCTTTGCTAATGACATAAGCCAAACGGACTTCATTTTTACCGACATCGGGTGTAGTGTAAAAACCGGATGCCGGTGCAATCATTAAGGTTTGACCTTCATAATTAAACTCTTCCAACAACCATGCGCAAAATTTATCAGCACAATCTATTGGTAATTTAGCTACCGTGTAAAAAGCACCCATAGGGATAGGCGTATAACAACCCGGAATCCGGTTGATGGCATCTATCAGGAACTTGCGACGATCTACATATTCATTGTAAACCCCCAGCATATATTCCGGTGAAGCATCGAGAGACGCTTCGGCAACAATCTGGCCCAATAAAGGTGGACTCAAACGGGCCTGACAAAATTTCATCACATCTTGACGAATCCGCTCATTTTTAGTGATTAAAGCACCTATTCGGATACCACATTCACTGTATCTTTTAGAAACAGAATCGACCAGCACAACATTTTGTTCGATGCCTTCCAGATGACAGGCTGAAATATAGGGTGCTCCAGTATAACAAAATTCACGGTAAACCTCATCCGAAAAGAGGTACAAATCGTATTTCTTGACCAAATCACGGATTTGGTTCATTTCTTGCTGGGAATACAAATATCCGGTTGGATTATTTGGATTACAAATCATAATGGCCTTCGTATTGGGCGTAATCAGTTTCTCAAATTCAGAAACGGGAGGCAAGGCAAAACCAGTCTCGATGGTACAAAGCAATGGTTTGATAATTGCACCAGCAGAGATGGCAAAAGCTGTGTAATTGGCATAAGCAGGCTCCGGTACGATAATTTCATCGCCTGGATCCAAACAGGCCATAAAAGCAAACAAAACTGCTTCAGAACCACCAGTCGTAATAATGATATCATCCGCACAAACATCAATTTTGAAACGGTGATAATAATCAGCCAATTTCTCACGAAAACTACGGATACCTTCACTGGGGCTATATTCCAATATATCACGGTCAATCGCTCGCAAAGCATCTAAACCTTCTTGTGGAGTTTTGATATCAGGTTGTCCGATATTCAAATGATAAACGGTAGTTCCTTTTGCTTTTGCCTTGTTAGCCAAAGGTACTAATTTTCGGATTGGAGATTCGGGCATCATTGAGCCGCGATTGGACGGTTTAGGCATAATTGCTTATAATTAGTGGCAACATTCTTGTAATGTGCAAAGATAAAAACATAGGCTGGTAAAAACAAATAAAAACCGTAGCAAAGACTGAACCTGAATCGCTCTTTCATTGTAAATAAAAGGACTTTTTGCAACAATCTATTGCTTGATAGATTCAGAAAATGTACATTTGTCAAAATTATACCCTCGCAACAATGGGGATAAAGCTTAAACCGACTTAAACAAACACACTATGAACACCATTCTTTTATTTCTCGGTATTGAAGGCCCCGAATTTATCATTATCGGATTGATTATACTTTTACTTTTTGGCGGAAAGAAAATTCCGGAGTTGATGAAAGGTTTGGGTAAAGGTGTAAAAAGTTTCAAGGTTGGAATGAAAGAATTTGATGATGAAATCAACAAAGAAACGGGCTCCAACAAAGACACCGACAAAAAAGAATAAATAAGGTATCCCTCTTTATGCAGGAAATGACATTTTGGGATCACCTCGAAGCTTTTCGATGGACTATCTTTCGTAGTTTTGGAGCAATAGTACTTTTAAGTATTGGCTTCTTTATGGTTATGCCATGGTTATTTGACGCTGTCGTTTTAGCACCGTGCAAAGGCGATTTTCCTGCTTACAAATTATTCGGAACCATCACTCAGTATTTTTCTGTTTCTTCCTCATTCAACGACCCAAACTATCAGATACACCTTATCAACATTCAGTTGATGTCCCAGTTTTTTATTCACATCCAGTGTGCATTTACCTTTGCATTTGTTTTTGGTTTTCCCTATATCCTTTTTGAAATATGGAAATTCATACAACCTGCTTTATACGTTCAGGAAAAAAGGAATCTTAATTTTGCATTTGGATTTGCCTCCATTCTTTTTTATTCTGGCTTGGCACTGGGCTATTTTTTAGTTTTCCCCATAACGTTACGTTTTTTAGCTGAATACAAAATCAGTAAATTCATTGTCAATCAAATTTCACTGGATTCCTACATCAGCACATTCACTAGTATGAATCTCATAATGGGGATCATTTTTGAATTACCAATGCTGGCTCTTTTACTCTCCAAATTTGGGTTGATCAATCGTGCTTTCTTTAAAAAATGGAGACGACATGCCATTGTCATTTTATTAATCATTGCCGCAGTCATCACACCGACCGGTGACCCTTTCACCCTGACCATAGTTGCTCTGCCACTATACATTCTTTACGAAATAAGTGGACTGATCGTAAGAAATGAACCAAAAAATCCGGACTGAAAAATCAATCCGGATTTTAAAACAAGCTTAAAAATGCTCGTATATATTTTGTTTACCTGAACTATATCAGATATTGTGAGCTAATGGAACGGTGATCATATACACGTTCGATGGTATCAGCAAACATATCAGCAATACTTAATATCCTCACTTTAGAACAGGATTTACTGAAAGGAATACTGTCAGTCATGATCATTTCAGTTAAACAAGAATTTTCGATACGATCAGTGGCTGGGCCAGACATTACACAGTGACTTGCAATAGCTCTGACAGACAATGCACCTTCATCTATCATGATTCCGGCTGCTTTGGTAATGGTACCGGCTGTATCAACCATATCATCAACCAGAATAACATGTTTCCCTTTTACACTACCGATAATCTTCATTTCAGCTACTTCGTTGGCACGTTCACGAGACTTGTGACACAAAACCAAAGGAACATCCAGAAATTTGGCATAGCTATTGGCACGTTTCGAACCGCCAACATCCGGAGTAGCAATTACCAGATTTTCCAAATTAAGAGATTTAATGTATGGAAGGAAAATGGTTGAAGCATAAAGATGGTCAACAGGTACATTGAAAAATCCTTGAATCTGGTCAGCATGGAGATCCATAGTGATTAAACGTTCAATTCCTGCAACTGACATTAAGTCAGCAATTAATTTGGCACCGATTGATACACGTGGTTTATCCTTACGATCCTGACGAGCCCAGCCAAAATATGGAACAACAGCAATAATTTTAGCTGCGGAAGCACGTTTGGCAGCATCAACCATCAATAAAAGTTCCATCAAATTATCCGAATTGGGGAATGTTGATTGAATTAAAAAGACAACCTCACCACGAATAGATTCTTCATATGAAACGGAAAACTCACCGTCTGCAAAATGTTGAATATTCATTTTCCCAAGAGGGCAACCAAGACTGGCACATATTTTTTCAGCAAGATATTGTGAATTCGTACCCGAAAACACTTTGTAGGAAGCTTTTCCGTTCATAAAGTAGAAGAAATTATTATCGGTAAAATGTTTATGCAAAGATAGGGCTTTTGGCCCTAAGAATATCCAATAGAAACAGTAAAAAAAACAATTATTTTTGACCCATAACAAAATGTTTGCATTTTATACTGTTTACAACTCTATAAATCAATTCGTTTCATTAATTAAAAATTTTAATAGAAGTCCGGAGTTTATAGGAACTTCCAATTTGACAGGTTCGTTTGATGACAAACATATCTTAAAAAAATGACCGGTCAAAAGTTCTGTTGTAGTCCACACATCTCCATTCGGAATCATTAAAAATTCAAATGCATACTTCGGAATCAACAAATTGACTTTCTTTACTTCGGAAGAAAAGTTTGCAAGAGCCACAATAAATTCATTTCCGGACTTTCTGATAAATGCAAATATTTTGGAGGAGTCAAAATAAGTGTTTTCATAATTTGCATACATTAAGTCAAAGAAAACACCTTCTGACAGAGCTTTTTCCTGGATGGAAAGATTTAAGACGCACTTATAGAATGCTCTTATTGTCTTCTGATGGTCAGTCAGTTGTTCTTCATCCCAATTTCCACCATTATTCCATGCAACCAAAGAATCAATGGTCCAATAATCAAAAATGGTACTTCTACCGTCTATGCCACTGAATCCCTCTTGGTACATACCGGTTTCACCCAGTTCTTGTCCCGAGTATATCATAAATGGGTTACTACGAATACAGGCAAGAACCAGTAAGGCAGGAAATCCTTTAACAGCATCATTGGTGAAAAATCCGGATGCCAGTCTCTGTTCATCATGGTTCTCTATAAAATGAAGCATATTATCTTGTATATCGTCTACAGCCTGCCAACAGCCGGTAATTGCAGAAACAGATTCCCGTCCTTCTAAAATGGCACGCATCGTATTATACATACCCTCTTTATCGTATAAATAATCAAATCCGCCATGATGCACATAGTCACGATACAATTCAGGTTTGTAGACTTCTGCAATAAAAATGACAGCAGGATTCAATTTCTTGATTCTGGAAATAGCCCATCCCCAGAAAGCAATTGGCACCATTTCAGCCATGTCGCAACGGAAACCGTCAACACCCATATTAGTCCAATAACTCAGTATATCAAGCATTTTGAACCATGTAGCCGGTATATTCTGAAAATATTGTCTGCCACCACACTGATAATCCACCCCATAGTTCAATTTGACCGTTTCATACCAATCGTTCGCATCTGGAGTGGCTGAAAAGCAATCGTTACCAGTCACTTTTGCCGGATTTTCGGTGTAAGGTTTCTCTGCACCGGCCAACCTATTAATCTGGGGTTGAAATTTTTGTCCAGGCAGATAATAGAAATTATTGTCGGGATTAAAAGATTGGTTGTTGTAGTCGTCAGCTCCAAAATCGCGTGTACCGGGAGGACAAGCATCCGATTCATACTGACGTGCCACGTGATTAGGTACCAGGTCTATGATTACTTTGAGGTTTAACTTATGGCATTGGTCAAGTAAGTCCTTAAACTCATCAATGCGGTTCTCGGGATGAACTGCCAGATCCGGGTCTATGTCGTAATAATCTTTTATAGCATAGGGTGATCCTGCTTTTCCCTTTACTATGGCAGGATGATCCTTAGAAATGCCAATAGATGAGTAATCTGTTTTGGTAGCATGTTCCAGAACCCCTGTAAACCATATATGAGTTACACCAAGATCATGAATAGACTTAAGAGCTGTATTTGAGAAATCTTCGAGTTTTCCACAACCATTCTGTTCAATGGTACCGTCAAACTTGGGATGCTGCCTGTCATTCCCAAAATATCTTGGAAAAGCCTGATATATAATCATTTTACCCATACCTATAAATTAGAAAAGACTCCAGAATACTTATTTTATACCTCAAATCCGTATTTTTCAACTTCTTTTATAATTGAAAAATTTGGATATTTAAAAAAGTGGGATTATGTAGAACACAATCCCACCCATAAAAGTTCAATAAGGCTAAGCTATAGACAAGTTAATAATCCACAAAAGTCTATTGAAGACCATCTGTTGCAACCTCTTTGTTTATTTTTTTGACCAAACCCTGCAAAACGGCACCAGGTCCAAGCTCTGTAAAGGAATCTGCTCCATCAGCTATCATGGCCAGCACAGACTGTGTCCAGCGAACAGGTGAAGTTAACTGTGAAACCAAATTGGCTTTGATCACTTCGGGATCTGTCTGTGGTTTCGCATTCACATTTTGATAAATCGGACAAACTGGTTTGGAGAACGGCGTCTTTTCGATGGCAGCAGCTAGTTCCAGACGGGCCGGTTCCATAACCGGTGAATGGAATGCACCACCGACGCTCAGTTTTAATGCACGTTTTGCACCTGCTTCTGTCAGTTTCTGACATGCCAGGTCAATACCTTCATTGGTGCCTGAAATAACCACTTGACCGGGGCAATTATAGTTTGCAGGTACAACAATTTCGTCAGTAATATCTGCACAAACAGCTTCAACTGTTTCGTCGGGTAAGCCCAGAATGGCTGCCATCGTTGATGGTTGAGCCTCGCAAGCTTTTTGCATAGCTAAGGCACGTTGATAAACAAGTTTCAGGCCATCTTCAAAAGACAAAGCTCCAGCAGCTACCAAAGCGGAAAATTCACCCAGTGAGTGACCAGCCACCATCTCTGGTTTAAAATCTGTTCCCATGGTCTTGGCCAAAAGGACAGAATGCAAAAATATAGCAGGTTGTGTTACTTTAGTTTGACGCAGATCTTCTGCTGTTCCTTCGAACATGATATCCGTGATGCGGAAACCTAGAATTTCATTTGCTTTTTCAAATAAATCATGAGCTAAAGGAGATTCTTCATACAGATTCTTTCCCATACCCGAAAACTGAGCTCCCTGTCCGGGAAAAACATACGCTTTCATATTAATCTATTAATTGGTTAAGTGCGCAAAGGTAATACTATTTATTAAATGTTTTCCGGACACGCTTGAGATAATCGCTTGGACTTTCGTTGTAATAATCTTTAAAACATTTCGTGAAATAGGATGGCGTAGAAAAACCGGTATCATAGGCTATTTCAGCAATCGTTTTCTCGGAAACAGATAAGGATTGAGAGGCTTTTTTCAGTCGGATAATTTTTAAGAGTTCATTGGGTGAGTAATCTGTCATGGATTTGATCTTGCGGTACAATTGTACCCTGGACAATCCGATTGTTTTGCCCAAATCTTCAATATTGAGTTCTGGATTAGAAATGTCTTTCTCAATTATTTCACGGAATTTATCGAGGAAACTTTTATCAGGTACACTTAAATGTTCTTTGGACTCTCCTGAAAACAGTTGCTCACTAAACAGGTTCTTTAATTGTTTTCTACCTTCAATCAACTTTCGGATACGGACTTCCAGTACTTGTGAATTGAAAGGCTTGGATATATAGTCATCAGCTCCGCTCTCAAAACCGGCAATGCGTTGCTCATCAAGTGAACACGCCGTCAGCAAAATGATGGGAATATGACTGGTTGACATTTCCACTTTCAGTCGTTGACTCATCGTTACACCATCAATTTTAGGCATCATTACATCACTTACAATCAAGTCGGGGACGTTTTTCACTGCCTTTCGGATTCCATCTTCCCCGTCTTTCGCTTCGATGACTGTATATTTTTCTTGCAAAATGGTTTTGATATAAACACGGATATCCGGATTGTCATCCACAATCAGTATGGTCGGTAGAGCAGAATCCGTATTTTCATCAAAGATCTGTTCTCTCGGATTTTCCTGCATTTCATCAATAACAGGAAAAAGGGTTTTATCTGTAAACTCCGTTTCATAGTCCGGTTCTAACTGTTCTTGATTAAATGGAATCTGTACAATAAATGTGGTCATACCATTTATACTTTCCACCTCAATTTGACCACCATGCAATTCCACCAATGCTTTTACCAAAGCCAGCCCGATTCCTGATCCGGCCATACGTGAATCTACTTGATAAAATCGTTCAAATATGTTGTGGATATCTTGTTGGGAAAGCCCCTCACCTGAATTTGATACTGAGAATTCAGCAAAATGAAGTCCATCTTTTTCTGTCAGATTCAATTTAAGGATGATCTGCCCTTTTTCGGGTGTAAACTTATTGGCATTCGAAAGCAGGTTGAAATAGATACGTTCCAACTTTTCCAGGTCAAAATTAAAAGTAAAATTGGAAGCCGATTCCATCTGAAAATCAAAATGGATGTGTTTACGACGGAATATTTCGGCAAAAGATTCATTCCATTCCAAAAATTGATGCTTCAAATCGTGTCTGGTCAAATGTAAATCAAGTTTCCCATTTTCAAATTTACGGAACTCTATCAGTTGATTGACCAGTTTAAGTAAAACGGAAACATTCTTCTGTATCAAAGAAAGTAATCGATGATGTTCCGGTTTTAATTGCTCATCCTCCAGAAGGGTACTGACCGGTCCGGCTATCAAAGTCAAAGGTGTTCGGAATTCGTGGGATATATTCGTAAAAAAGACCAATTTGGCATGTGTCGCATCCTCCAATTCTTTGGAAAGGACAATCAATTGGTCACGTTGTTCTTCCAAAATATTCTTTTGTTCCTGAATAGACGCATTTTTATCTTCCAATTGAATATTTAAACGGTTTTTGGATCGGTAAGCATGAAAAAGGAAATAAAACAACACCATCAACAAAAGTACAATGGCAGAAACGCTCAGAAGCAGATACCTCTGCAGGGTATATTGAGAAGTAAAGGCGTCTACCCGCTCATTCAGAAAACCAATCTTGTTTTCTTGCTCGATAATTTCATCCGATTGAAGTTTAAAAACTCTGGCATTGGTTTTGTCAACAACAGCTGTAAAAAGGGTGTTGTTTTTTTTGTATGATTTTCCCTGAAGTATATTCATTACCAGCTGGATAATCTTATCACCACCCGTCGGATAGATAAAGGTTGCCTTCAGTTTGTTATCAAGAACCTGTTCTATACCACCATTCTTTCCAGGTAAAGCATCAATACCCAAAAAATAAATGGCGTCCGCTCTTCCTGCTTTTTTTGCGACTTCATAAGCACCTAGAGCCATCCTGTCGTTTTGGGCAAAAACAAGGTCAATATTCTTTTGTTTGGACAGTGCTTCTGCCATCTTTACACCTGCTTCTTTTTTGAGCCAGGCAGCATCGGCTTGATAGACCAGATCTATTTGGGGATAATTTTTAATGATCGTGTAAAAACCCTGATGTCTTTCGGATGCTGAAGTAGATCCTTTCAGTCCACAAAGTTCCACAACCTTGCCTTTGCCTTTCAATAAATTGACGACATAATTGCCGACTTCTTTCCCTATTTGATAATTATCAGCTGCAATAAAAGCAGTGTATTGATCGGAATTTATTTTTCGATCTACCAAGACGACCGGTATACCGCTTCGGAAGGCTTTTTCTATAACAGGAGTCATTGGAGCCGCTTCATTGGGAGAAACAATGAGCAAATCTATTTGCTGACCGATGAAATCATCAATATCTTTAATTTGCTGCTTAGTATCATCTTCAACCGTTTTGATGACCAATTCAACGCCAGGATGAAGTAACACTTCATGACGCATTTCTGTGTTCATCTTTTGGCGCCATTCGTCGTTACTGCATTGGGATAAGCCAATGGTGAACGTCTGTGGTTTTTCTTTACAAGCTGTAAGAGAAAGGGTTATTAAAAAAAACAAGAAAATATAAAAAGCCTTTCTGCTCATGAATCTTTTAATCTCTTCGTTGATTGTGAACCAAAGTTAAACTTTTTGGATATCAAAAAGCAGTAAAGCGTTCTTATTATTTCATTTTCTCAAAAAAAGTATCAGGTAGTTTGGGCATGGCTCCATGTTGCGTACAAACATAGGCTGAAACTTTAACGGCCAGCTGATGGGCTTCCTGAATGGACAGTCCATAAAGTAAGGCGGCAATAAAAGCTCCGGTAAAGGAATCTCCGGCTCCGACAGTATCGGCCACTTCCACTTTGGGCGTTTCCTGAAAGGATGTTTCATAGGGTGTAAAAACAAAACTTCCTTCTGTTCCCCGGGTCAGAATCACCAGTAGAAGACGATAATCTGACAGTATTTTGCGGCAGATTTCTGTTTCTGAAAGTTCACTCCAGCCAAAAAGCGCGGAAACAGCCGTCACTTCTTCCTCATTAATCTTTAGTATATTGCTTTTCAAAAGAGACTGATGAATCAATTCTTTGGAATAATAATGCTGACGTAAGTTGATGTCAAAAATCCGGAAAGCATCGTCCGGCAAAAGGTCGAGAAAACAATTGATGGTGTTTCTGGATACGGAGTTTCTTTGAGCCAATGAACCGAAAGTCAACGCTTTTGTCTCTTTTGCCAGTTTCTCCATCTTTGAATTCATAGGAATATAATCCCAGGCTACCTCTTCACATATCTCATATTTTGGAACACCTGCCTGATTGAGAGTAACCTGAACCGTTCCAGTGGGATAATCTGTTTGTTCGAGGATATAATTCAACGACTTTTCAGCCAGACTCTCCAGGATTTCATCTCCCAGAGCGTCTTTTCCGATGGCACTCACTGCATAACCTTCAAGGCCGAATTGACTGGCATGGTAGGCAAAATTGGCAGGTGCACCCCCTAAAACTTTTCTATTCGGGAAAATGTCCCAAAGTATTTCTCCGATTCCGACTATGATCTTTTTCATTCTTACTTATTTTAGTTTTTCAGGATTTCTTTTTCAATTTGCTCCAGCGTTTTTCCTTTGGTTTCCGGTATCCATATTTTGACAAACAGGAATGCCAGTAAACTAAATAGTCCGAAAAATCCGAAAAGAACTGCTCCGCCAAATTGATTCAGGATATAGGGTGAAAACTGAACAGTCAGGAAAGTGAAAAGCCAGCTGATTGCTGTCGAAAAAGACAATGCCAGACCACGTACGCGGTTGGGAAACATTTCAGAAGTGACTACCCACATTACTGGCGCAAAAGAGGCTGCAAAGAAGGCAATATAAGCCAATAAGGCTATCAGAATACTGGTACTGCTACCATTAAAAGCAAAAGCATAGCTAAGATATCCCAAAGCCAGAGACATTCCTGCAGCACCCCACAATAAAAGAGTCTTGCGGCCCTTTTTATCTACCAGCCACAAAGCGACAAGAGTGGCCAGAAAGTTCACCAATCCAACCAGCATGGATTGCAACAAAGCGGTATCTCCTCCTACTCCAGTCTTTTCAAAAATGACAGGTGCATAGTTTACGACAGCATTGATACCGGTTATTTGTTGAAAAGCAGCCAGAAGTGTTCCTAACAAAACCACTTTACCGGTCTTTCCCTGGAATATTTCTATGAATGAAACTTTTTCCGTGTTCGTTTCCAGATTAATGGATTGTTCCATGGATTGCATTTCTTGTTGAGCGTAATTTTCTCCACCTATTCTTTTCAAAACATTCATTGCTTTTTCTTTCTTTCTTTTTGATAAAAGCCAGCGAGGGCTTTCCGGTAGAGAAGTCGACAATAGAATCAGGAAAACGATACTGAAAACAAAAGGTATGGCCAACATATAACGCCATCCATCTACCTTGTCAATCAGAAAATAATCAAAAACATAGGCCAACAATATTCCGATAACAATGGCAAACTGATTGAAGGAAACCAATGTTCCTCTTTGACTGGCAGGGGCAATCTCAGAAATATACATAGGCCCGACTACCGAAACAGCGCCAACTGCTATACCTGCAATGACTCTGGATATTGATAAGAGAAGCATGGATGGTGACAGGGCGCAACCCAAAGCTGAAATGGCAAAAAGGACTGAGGTAAATAGCATGATCTTTTTCCGTCCGTATTTATCGGCAAAATGTCCGGTGAACAAAGCTCCAAAAAGGCAACCGAGGGTCAATATACTGACAACGGTACCCAGACTTCCGTCACTTAAATTAAAACTAAACTGAATGGAATTGACTGCTCCGGATATGCCGGCCATGTTTAGTCCAAACAGAAATCCGCCGTTTACGGCTACAAACACGATCCAGTATAAAGAGATTTTCTTAGGCATACTAATTATTTTAAAGCTTAGTTATTTTTCGTACAAGTTTGATCTGATTCTCTGCAATGATGGAAAATATATAAATTCCTTGGGGGAGTTTAGATAGATCCAAAGTAACTTCACCGGGAAATGAAAAGCTGTTCTTTTGAATCACTTTACCAGACATATCTGAAATCTCAATGTTATTTGCCTTTATGGAGCTTTTTACATGAATTGAATTCCGGGCAGGATTTGGATACAGGGTTAATTCTTCATCATTATTTTTGACCTGATCGATGGCCGAAGTTCCCAGGATTGATCGAATATATACAGCCAATTCTTTGCCGTTGGTTTGTCCGTCTGCAACTCCAGGGTGACCGCCATAGCCTCCTCCTTTCATGGGAGTAAAGGCAAAGTAATGTACGTTATTATCACCTGCGGTATTAAATTCAGCTACATCTTTCTGAACATTATCGCCTAATAATGTATTTGTTATCATCGGACTATTTGTGCAAATGATATGGGCATTGGGATAATTTGTGCGCATCATGCTGACCAGATTTTTATAACCAGTATTGAATGTTGCAGCTGAAATAGTTCCTGAACCAAATCCCAGATTATAGTCATTGGTTCCCAGGGCAACGACAACAACGTCTGGCACAAAACGGGTTATGTCCCAAACATTATTTGCCGGTAAAGGTTTGTAACTGAGCAATGCTATAAGACGACCATACATCGTTCTCATCAAAAAAGAAGGAAATCCTTTGACAACACCGATTCCGGAATAACTTGTCGTATGAAATTGGGCTTTCAATTCCCGGGCAGCCACAGCTGCGTATGATTTATAACTGTTGTCTGAAGCGGGTTGAGCTCCGCCTTCAATACCAAATCCGCAGGTAATCGAATTCCCAATAAATTCCATTTTCAATGTTGGCATTGGATCCGGTATATGAAGCGTTTTTGATGAATCGACCTCAAAACCCAGGAACTGGCATTCTCCACAATAAGATTCAGTGACTTTGATTAGTTCAACGGTATGTATCGTATCGATTAAACTCTTGGCAATCTGATATTTTTCCTGAGCCGAAGTCACTTTAAACTTAACGGGTGTTTTTCCATCAATGATGGAAACAAAATAGTTGTCGGCAAAGTCAGATCCATTGTAATGCTTAAGCAATAAGTTCAGAGATGTGCCTTCAAATTTAGCTTTGATAGTTACATTTGGATAGGCAAATAAGGGTTTATTTGTATCTGTGAAATCTATTCGACCCATATACTGAATTTTAGAATCGCTGGGTAAAATCAATGTTTTTGATTCAGAAATATTTTTAAGAGAAAAATTGACGTTGGAAAATTTGGCCGTTCCTGTGCATACTCCCAAAGCAAAAAGGCCATTTTGATAAATGCGTCCGGTTGATGCGATGTCTTTATATATGGTATTTACACCATTCACATCCACAGAAAGGACTGTTCCGTTTCTAACTATAGAAACGTGATTTTTACCAGTGGCACTAACAGCCAGAGATGTGACTGTGGCGAAGGTGTAATCATTTTTAAAGTCAAATAAACGGACCTGATTTTTGCCGGCTATCAATTGAACAGCATAGCAACCAGCATAGGCATCCGTGGTTTGTGACCCGAAAATCAGATTAACAATGCCTGTATTACTGTCTATATCAACTTCATATTTGTACTTTTCTTCCGATGTTCTATTGCTAGAATAGACAAAAGCGTTCGTGCCTGATTGACCAACAAGTAGGGTATTGTCGTAATGCCATTCTCCAGGTAAATTGGGCCAGTTCAGATTTGTTCCAAAATTATTTTCACGAATTGCCACTGTCAACTCTTTATAAACGGTGTTGTCTACCGAAGAAAAGATTTTCACTTTGACTGAACCAACTTTTAATGCTTTGAAAGTAGCAACATTGCCCACAGTCTGCATGGTGACAATATCATTTTCCGGCATCTGCCAAACCACATCCTGACTTATTTCATAGGGATAAACGGCTGTTTTTACGGTAAAGTCGTCGCCTACATATTTTGAGACGGAGCTGGGATCGGTCAACACTTCTGTCGGTTTGGTGATCGGTGCTTTATTCGTCCATATAGTTTTGAGCGGATACAGGTTGATATCAGCAGTAGCCTTTCCACCAACAGCATAAACTTCTACTCCATCGCAAAATGCTTTGGGAAAGATTTGTACTGCACCGGAAATAGTGTATTGATTGGCAAATAATTCTACAGAAGCTCTGTCAACGAAAATATGCAGTTGGATTTTTCCATCGTTTGTCAACAGGGATTTCTGGGAATACGTTTCCAGGAAATCATTGAGCGCTATGCCGGATTTTGACCTGTCAATGTAGAATTTATCTTCTGTGATGTTGTAACCGACTCTGGTATAGTTATCGGTTCCTGCACGGACATTGAACCCAACTTCGGTAACACCTGCCTGGGGAGTGAATTCTGCTACAATTTCATACGCATCTCCCTGATAGTCCAATGCCTTCTTTTCATTATCAAGTGCCTGATCTTTAATAGAAAGACTCTTTGTCAAATCCCTCAATGTCTCATATTCCTTGATCGGGGTTTGTTGCAGGAGGTATTTTCCGTTGGCAGTCTGAAAAAGTGAAAGCTCAAGCTGGAGATTGAAAGTACCGTTAAAAGTGGTATTGTTTGTCGCATCATCAACGTTTCCGCTGTACGCTCCGTTATTCATCCAATTCACTTGCACGACTCTTTGAGGTTCATCAAATTTCCCCATATAATAGGTCTGAGCAGCGTAGGAATCTTTGGCAAAATTCATTAGACCGTCATTTTGGGTTCCATAACCACTGTACTGACTATCCGGCACAAATGTCCATTTTCCATTCACAGATAAAAAATCACCCACTTTATAGTATCTACCGCATCTGCCTAAAACCCATTTATAGACTGGTAACCCGTCAACATTTGTAACCTGGAGACGATACAAATCTGGACATTCCGTATCTAATCCACTGTAGGTTGACTCTACTGTCCAATCAATCAAATTGTCTGAGGAATAAATTCTCAAGGATCCACCAGCTATCACCATAAACCATTTATTCTGATAACGGAAAACCTTGGGATCTCTGAATGCTCCATTATTCAATGGATCTTCCGTCCAATCCTTAACTACACCTTCGTGTTTTTCCCATTTTTTTCCATCTTTGCTGGTAGCCAGTATCACTCTTTCTCCGTTTCCATCAGCTGTAATCAATGCGACCAGTCCTCCAGTCAAAGATTTTGTCCCGTTTGTTTCGGTAAATAATCCGGAAGTATTTGTTTCATCTACGACTGCACTACCTGAAAACATAGTACCATATTCATCCGGATACAATTCAATAGGCTGTTCTTCCCAGTGAATCAGATCTTTACTGATGCAATGTCCCCAATGCATGGGTCCCCAGTTGGTATCGGTATAGAACTGATGAAAAAGATGGTATTCACCATTGTAATACACCATCCCATTCGGGTCATTTGACCAACCCTCTTTGACTGACCAATGGTATTGATCACGGTATTTTTCATTGTAATAAGATTCTGCATTTTTCCTGCGTATAACAACAATCCGAAAAATCAATGTTGCATCGCCTTGTTTGCTGGTCACTGTATAGGTATTTTTCCCCTCATCCAGAGGCAAATTCAAATGACTCACCTCCTGGTTGGAAGCATTGGTGACTTTAACCTCCGCTGTTGCATTTGTTTTCTCGAAGTTGAGATTTATTTTTGTCGTCTTATTGTCTACATAGGCAATAAAAACATATTGATCCTGCTTGAATACTACATTGTGTTCCACTACTCCATCCACCGATGTGAGGTCTAGTTTGGTTAGTTGTGGGGTATTGGCTGGGGTGATTTCTGTCACGTAGGCATTTTGATAGGTTACATTTGCATTCCAGGAAAGAAAGCCCATATAGCCCTCCAGAAAAGCATCATTCTGTCCATAAACGGAAGAAAAAGTATAATCGGCAGTATTTACTACAAGCTCACCATTTATTTTGAAAACAATGTGCTTACCGATGCCTGTCACTTCAAGATGGTATTTATTGTCAGTAGGTAATGCAATCGTTTTTGAAGAGACCAGATCCAGAGCTGAGTTTTTCTGAAACTTGAATAAGCGTGCTACTCCAGATTTTCCATTAATATTGGCGATGTACATATTTTTGGTCGTCAGATTTTTATCCCCTCGAATCAGTAGAGAAGCGGCAGCATCGTTTCTATTGTTGAATATAACATCTGCTGTATAGGAAAAGTCTTTTACCTTGTTGCTTGAAAAAACAAAACGGTCACCTGTGACAACACTCGTTAATCCATTGTCACTTATTGTCCAGGTACCACCGTCTGTATTCAGATCCTGTAAATTGGTCTTGAATTTGCCCAGACTGTTATCAATGTTTATTTGCGCATAGGTAATCATTGGGATGATTAACGTCAATGCCATCAAAGCAACTTTGCGATTGAACCCAAAAAGATTTATTTGCATGGGAGTAGCAATTTAAGGTTTATGTGAATTTCATTTATCTGGGTTGAGATTGACAAAGATAGAAGAATGGAGGTCTTTTGGATGAAACGGATGTTTCATATGTGTGCAATTTTGATTCATTGAAATATATTTCATTATGGGATTCTATAGTATTCATAATACATCTGCAATTAATGGAAACATATTTTGAGGTTCATGGACTAGAACGGGGTTAAACCAAAAACTATAATTGAATTGAACAATGGTGCGATTATTATAGATGGAGCTTGTTTCATTATTATACACTATATATCTAATAGTTATAAAGAATGAAAGACAGGATTTTGGAAGCTTTATGCAGTCAAGAAAGCGGACTAAAGGGAAGTGGCGTACCCGAGGTCGACTTCGACGGACGGGCCCAGGGAACACGAAGAGTCCGGCAATACAATTTGTGACGGCTCGTCAGAGACTAGCAAATCGTGCCGGAGTCGAGCGTTCACAAGCATGGACTAGTGGAGACCGAGGGTATGACACTGGACGGAAGTAAGCGCTGATGATTTCTAAAAAAAAGAGAGTATCCCAAAATGTTACTTTTGAGACACTCTCTCTTTTCTTTTGCCTTTTAGGCTTATTTTTTTAAATGTGATCCCGAAGGGATTCGAACCCTTGACCCACAGCTTAGAAGGCTGTTGCTCTATCCAGCTGAGCTACGGAACCCCGCTTATTTGCGCCGGCAAAGGTAGTAATAAAAAGGTAAATTCCAAGAAAAAAATCAGAATGGATAGCCTATTGCGAAGTGAAATGCAAAATCATTTAGATTATCAATGTGCTTGATGCGCCAACGTTCGCCTCCTGACAAGGTAGGATCATAAACCTTCATACCCAAGTCAAAACGTACAAGAAAGTAGTTTAAATCCAGGCGCAATCCCGTACCTACACTGGCTGCCAATTGCTTATAAAAAGAATCTATCTTAAACTGACCACCAGGTTGATTATCGTATTGACGTAAAGTCCAGATATTACCGACATCAGCAAACAAAGCACTTTCAAATTTCCAAACCAATGAACTTCTATATTCTGCCCCTAAATCCAATTTAATATCACCAGACTGATTCATAAAATCAATCCGGGAGCTGCCGCTATCGTAAGAACCAGGGCCCAATGTACGGACAGACCATCCACGTACGGAGTTGGCTCCACCTGAGAAAAATCGTTTTTCAAAAGGTAAAATGGAGGAATTCCCGAATGGGCAAGCCAAACCGAAGCCCAGACGATACGCCATCCGACTTTTGGAAGTAAGTACAACACTCCTGGCATATTCCAGTTCTCCTTTCAGATATTGGGCAAAACTGATATTTCCAATTTTGTAATTTTTGTCAGCCCCTTCCACTCCAGTCTTTTTAATACCAGCGAGGGAATAAAGTGCATAAAGCGTATTACCTGCCGATTCAAAGCTTCCTCTCAATGTATAGTAAGTTCTGTTGACAGACCCGAATGGAATGCTGGAATAGGAAAAACTATATCCAGATCGAAGGATAAAATGATCTTCATAACTATATTTCAGATTGGTAGAGTCCAGGTATTTTTCCTTAAAACTGGCTTGTATCCATGGCATATACACGTAACTGAGATCTATCAGGTCGAAGGTTTGCCTAAGGTTGTTATTCAGCCAATTAAACCGAACACCTGTAGAAGCAATAATACGTTGAAATTCTGGTCTTTGCATTCTTTGGAATGCCATTGTTAACTCTGTATTGGCATCCACATTTTTTTTGAATTCTGCATTCAGGAATGGCATCTTAAACTCGGGCAAAGTCATACTCAATTCTCCTCCAAATTCCGTATAATCACTTGCAAAAGTGGTTGATAAAGCCTCATAGGCACCACGAATCTTGGCTTGGAAAAGTTCTGCACCTTTAAAAAAATTGCGGTGTGTATAATTCATATTTCCTGCTACCCCCATATCGCCAGCCGTATTGGTACCTTCCAGTTCAAAAGATATAGCCTGATTTTGGGTTGGGGTCAGTACGATATAACAATCGAGCTGATGCATACCCAAACTGTCTACTCCCACCTCTTTAAAGCTAATGTTGATGTACTTCATAATTTGAAGCGAGCTCATTCTTGAATAAGTTCTTTCAACTGTCTTAATATCGTAAAGCGCACCAGGTTCAATTCGACAATTTCGGATTAATGACTCAGGCGAAACGAATGGTTTTCCACGATAAATTGCGCGGTAAAGTCCAATGGTAAGGGTATCAAAATCTGCTACATCATAAATCCTGGACATAGGCACATCCATCATGAAAACGACATTGTGTACCTGAAACAAAGGATGAGTAAATGCTGCTAACTCTTCTTGTGATAAGTCCATACCGGAGGTATCTGGAAGATAAGGGCTGAGTGTTAGACGAACATCAGCCTGATGGTCCCCCAATGTGCTATCTACCAGGTAGTTGAAAAACTCTTTATGCATGGCATAATACCCGTCTCTCATCATACTTTTGGTCAGACGCAGCCTCTCGTTCTCGAGAATTTGATTATCCAGAAGTGTACCTGGTCGAACCAGGGAAGATTTCATATCCAGATGAATTAATCGACTGATGGTATCTTTGTTTGGTGCAAAATCGTAATTCCGTATGGTATAAGGTTTATTGGGTTTGACCAAATAGTTCACATACGCTTTCCTGTTCTTGATTTTAACATCAACATCCACTGTTGCCTCATAATAGCCTTTGTTAACCAGGATATTATGCATGGCCATTCTGGACTTTTCTGTCTGAATTGGGTCGTAAAGAACCGGGGGATCACCAATCAATCTCAATTTACGATTTATCCATTTGCTCGAATCAGTACCGGACATATTGTACCATCCAAGATCGATACTTCCCAAACCTAAAAATTTCTTATTCGGTTCCTGATAGAGATACATACTCAAATCAGGACTTTTTTCAGACCCCTTTACTGTTACAATTCGTACGCGCTGTAACAATGCTTCACCCTCCGGAACATACTTCAATGCATTGCATGAAATAAATATCAGAATGATAAATGGGAAAAGCAGGAGAATGAATCTGCGCATAAGTTTTGATTTGGAAATTAGGAAGTCCCGACTAAGATGCAAATGTACATTATCTGCCGAAAGATGGCAAATACAGAAGGACAAATTTCGATGAGCGGAATTTCTTTTGTAATTTTGGCATGTTAAAAAAACGGTATGCTGAGCAACATCAAATTAAAGTGGATCCATTCACTGGAACAAAAGAAAAACCGGCAAAAAGAAGGTCTCTTTATCGCTGAAGGGAACAAACTGAACTCGGATCTTCTTGAGCTCCTACCCTGTCGTCTACTGGTGGCTACAAAAGAATGGCAGGAAACTCAATCCCACCTCAAGGCTGATGAAATAATCACTGTCGAAAAAGACTATCTTCAAAAAATCAGTTTACAGAAAAGCCCTCAAGACGTGCTTGGTATTTTTGAAATACCGAGTCCCAGTCTGAACGTCAATCAATTAAATGGTAAAATCAGTTTGGTTCTGGATACTATTCAGGATCCTGGAAATCTGGGGACCATTATGCGTATAGCGGATTGGTTCGGGATAGAACATGTTATCTGCTCCATAGGCACTGTTGATGCCTTCAACACCAAAACTGTACAGGCAACAATGGGAGCCATCGGTCGTGTAAAAATCCATTATGTAGAACTGACCTCCTTTCTTTCCCAAACAGACTTACCTATTTTCGGCACCTTTTTGGAAGGAGAAACCATCTACAATTGTGCGCTCCCTGCTGAGGGTCTAATCGTGATGGGTAATGAAGGAAACGGAATTTCAGAAGCTGTAGAACATCTGGTAACCAAAAAGCTGTACATACCTGATTATCCGTTTGGTAAAACAGGATCAGAATCTTTAAATGTTTCGGTAGCTACTGCCATCGTTTGTTCCGAATTTCGTCGCAGACTTTACGGTAAAACAGAATAGACTGTCGTTTCTTCCAACAACAAAAGATTTTTCAAATCCAGGGAATCAATGCACCAAAGAGTGGGTCTTGATCCTACTTTCAATTCCATATCATTGGTCTGATTTTGCAGAAAATCCTTTACGGAAATTTGCGAATGTTTTGCCTTGCTATTTTTAAAAAAGGATTGGGCTTCCTCGATTTTCATTAAACTGTTGCTGCCTGATAAACCAAAAGCAGCGCAGAGTATACCATTAAGAAATAAGGTTGATGGTATTTCTTCCAGAAGGGGTTCAAAAGAAAGAATGAAACCCAGATCATCGAAACAAATCACCTGATTTTTTAAAAGTTCACCATGTCCCAGGTAGATATAATGTGCAGCGAAACGCTTCATTTTCAGAATGGGATGTTATCTGTTCCTGATATTCTTTTCAGAAAGTAAGATTCTGCTTTTAGCTTCCCGCACTCCAGGATATGTTTTTCGGGCTATGTCTGTTATCTCTTTAACGCCTGGTATAGTATCAGCCTGAGCAATAGTGTCTTTAGTCAAAGGTTTGGGTGTGGCTACCAGTAAAGAAATCGTATCCTTCACACCACCATGAATCCATTGTCCCGTTTTTACCGAAAAGAAAGAAGGAATGGAATCCTGTATCAAGTACAACGGTTTTGAATTTTTTTCCAAGGGTCTAAATTCAAAGAAACTGTACCATGTATGCATTTTGACAGAATCCAGTTTAACATGAGTCAACCGTTCTTCGGGCGATTCAGTGCTGAATTTTCCAATTTTGATTTCAGACATCATATCGGCTAGTCTTTGGTCAATATCTGCATATATTTTGATGTATATTCGCAAATGTTTGCTGTAGTAAGCCACTGAAGTAAAAAATTCTTCTTCGGTAATCTTGTGCTTTTTCAACACAGATTGATAAGCCATATCCCTGAAATCGGATGGGTTCATTCCACGAAGCCATTCGTTTGGTACAGGCTCCTCGGAACCATCGGCCAAAGTTTCGGCCAAATGGATATCATATAACACATCCGTCATCTTTGCTCTGGAAAGTACTTCTCTGGGCCGGCAAGAACTCAAGCCGACAACTATCAGAAACAATCCTAAAAACAAACGAAACTTAGACATGATGTATTATTGCTCAACCGAAGATATCATTTCTTCCTTATCTTCTTTTTCGATGGTCACTTCTGCAAGATCGCGTCTGTAAAAAAGAAGCATCAGAATGATACCAACTGTGATGGCAGAATCAGCAAGATTAAAGACCGGTCTAAAGAAAACAAAAGGATCACCACCTACAAATGGCATCCATTGAGGAAAGGTAGTGTCAATTAAAGGAAAATACAACATATCGACCACCTTCCCATAGAATATGGGGGCATAACCACCACCATCGGGAAAAAGTGTAGCTAATTGACCTGCACTTGGATTGAAAATGATACCGTAGAAAAGACTATCGAAAATATTGCCCATTGCACCGGCTATAATTAAACCAACACAAACACAATAGCCAAAACGAGTGGACTTTTTCGGCGAAATCCTAAAAAGATACCAGAAAAGGCCTACGACTGCAGCAATGCGGAAAAGTGTCAGGAAAAGCTTGTCAAAAAGCTCTATTCCAAAGGCCATACCGTTATTTTCAGTAAAATAGAGGTAAAACCAATCCGTTATACGAATACTTTCATGCAACTGCATATGGGTTTTAATCCAAATCTTAAAAACCTGATCCACTACTAGAATCAAGAAGATGATGAAAGAGACTTTCAAGCCTCTTGAAATTTTTGGCATCATTTATTTTTTGTCGCTTTTAGCTTCAATGGTAAGCGTGGCATGAGGTACAGCACGTAAACGTTCCTTAGGAATCAATTGGCCGGTTTCACGGCAAATACCATAAGTCTTGTTTTCAATACGAATAATTGCGGCTTCCAGATGTTGGATAAATTTCATCTGACGTTGAGCCATACGGCCTGTTTCTTCTTTGAGCATGGTATTGGCGCCTTCATCAAAATTCTTGAAAGTAGGAGATGTGTCCATGACATCATTGCCATCCATATTTGTGACACTGGCTTTTAGTTGTTCATAATCTGCTCTCGCTTTGACCAACTTGTCTTCTATGATGGTACGGAATTCTTCGAGTTCCGCATCTGAATATCTAATCTTGTCTGACATAATCTTCCTATTTACTAGTATGTTTGAAAAAATAAAATCAAAAAAATAATTCGCGAATATAGACAAAAGCCAATTCACCAACAAGGAAAAAATGAAAATAGTATCCTGTTCCCCGAAGGGAAATCAGACTATATCTTCTTTACGCTCATATTCAGGTCCATATCTTCCATATCAAGCGCAACGCCGTCTGATAAATTATCCGTCAATTCCAGACTTTCAGCAAGAGTCTGAGTCATAATATAACTCTTCCATAACTTCAATGCTGCACGAACTTCCTCATTTTCAGAAATCTGGATATGTATTTTGTCGGTAATGTCGTAACCACTAGACTTACGGATGTTTTGAATACGGTTCACCAATTCTCTGGCCAAACCTTCCTGACGTAGTTCATCAGTGATGGTAATGTCTAAAGCCACTGTCAAACGACCTTCATTTGCAACCAACCATCCAGGAATATCTTCAGAAAGGATTTCCACGTCTGTCAGATCCACTTCTATAGTGTTACCTTCTAACTGTAAATCGTAAACAGCATTTTTCTCAAATGCAGCGATTACATCCTGAGGCAATTCTGTAAGGATTGCTGCTACCTGTTTCATCTGCTTGCCACATTTCGGGCCAAGTTTTTTAAAATCAGGTTTAACACGTTTTATTAAAATACCGGCAGTGTTGTCCACAAAGTTCAGGTGTTTCACATTCACTTCTCCAAGAATTAAGCTGCTGACTGCTTCAATGTGTGCCTTTTGCTGTGCATCTACTGCAGGAATCATGATGGCTGAAAGCGGTTGACGCACCTTGATACTCACCTTACGACGCAAAGCCAGAATCATGGATGAAACCTGCTGAGCAAGTTGCATACGGGTTTCCAGATCTTCATCGATCAAATTGATGTCAAATTTAGGGAAATCTGCCAAGTGCACTGATTGAGTCAAATCCTTTCCGGTCACCGTATTCAGATCCCTGAAAAGTTGGTCAGCATAGAAAGGTGCAATTGGAGACATCAATCTGGATACCGCTTCAAGGCAGGTAAACAAAGTCTGATAAGCTGAAATCTTATCTTCTGAATATTCTCCACCCCAGTAACGTTTGCGATTCAAACGAACATACCAGTTACTCAGGTTTTCGCTTACGAAATCACTGATGGCACGTCCAGCTTTAGTGGGTTCGTAGGTATTGTAGCATTCATCGACTTCGCGGACCAGGCTGTTTAGTTTAGATAGGATCCAACGGTCAATTTCCGGCCGGTTTTCCATTGGAACATCTGCTTCCTTATAGGTAAAACCGTCGACATTGGCATAAAGCGAGAAGAAGGAATAAGTATTGTAAAGCGTTCCGAAAAATTTACGACGAACCTCTTCAATTCCTTCTGTATCGAATTTCAGATTGTCCCAAGGAGAAGCATTTGTAATCATATACCAACGCAATGGGTCAGAACCGTATTTATCAATGGTTGAAAACGGATCAACAGCATTTCCCAGACGTTTGGACATTTTGTTGCCATTCTTATCAAGTACCAAACCATTTGAAACGACATTCTTGAAAGAAACCGTATCAAAGACCATGGTAGCGATGGCATGAAGGGTAAAGAACCAACCACGGGTCTGATCAACACCTTCAGCTATGAAATCTGCAGGAAAATTGGAACCGGAATCGAATGCTTCTTTATTTTCAAACGGATAATGGATTTGAGCATAAGGCATAGCACCAGAGTCAAACCAAACATCGATCAAATCGGTTTCCCGTTTCATGGGTTTTCCAGTAGGAGAAACCAGGATCACTTCGTCCACGTATGGACGGTGCAAATCAATCTTATTGTAATTATCAGCTGTATACAATCCGGGTTCAAAATCGCCCAGAGAGTTGGATGCCATAAATCCGGCTTTGACTGATTTCTCAATTTCTTCGTATAATTCCGCAACAGAACCTATACAGATTTCCTCACTTCCGTCTTCTGAACGCCAGATAGGCAGAGGTGTTCCCCAATAACGACTACGGGAAAGATTCCAATCCTGCAGATTTTCCAGCCATTTACCAAAACGGCCTGTACCTGTAGACTGAGGTTTCCATTGAATGGTCTTGTTGAGTTCCATCATGCGTTCGCGGCAGGCAGTTGACTTGATAAACCAGCTGTCAAGCGGGTAATACAATACTGGTTTGTCTGTACGCCAGCAATGTGGGTATGTATGGATATGTTTTTCGATCTTGAATACCAGATTCTGCTGTTTAAGCATCACACAAAGGTCAATATCGAGCGTCGTATCGTTTTCAGTCAAATTGGGATCATAGGCATTTTTCACGAAACGTCCTGCATATTCTGAATAGGCTTCCACATGAACATTTGTTTTCACATAGTCTGCATCCAGATCTTCCACTTTGTAGAATTTTCCGGTCGGATCAACCATTGGACGCATATTGCCATCTTTATCAGGCATCAAGAGCGCAGGAACACCGAACGTTTTGGCCACACGGTCATCATCAGCACCAAAAGTAGGTGCGATATGCACAATACCTGTACCATCTTCCGTGGTAACAAAGTCTCCGGAAATGACACGAAAAGCGCCTTCACCCGGATTGACCCAAGGAATGAGTTGCTCGTATTCCATGCCAACTAAATCGGCACCCTTGTATTCTGTATCCAAAACGTTAAATGGAACCAGTTTGTCTCCTGCGTGATAGGAATCCAGCTCCAACCCGGCTGCTTTTGGATTGAATAGAGACTCAACCAGATCCTTTGCCAGAATGCAGGTCATTGGTATACCGGTATATGGATTGTAGCTTTGAACTGCCACATATTTAATGCTTGGGCCTACACACAAGGCGGTGTTTGATGGTAAGGTCCACGGCGTGGTGGTCCAGGCGATGAAATAAGCATCACCGAATTTGGTCCATTCGTCCTTTGCATTTTTTATCTTGAACTGAGCGACACAAGTTGTGTCCTTGACATCTTTGTAACAGCCGGGCTGATTCAGCTCGTGTGAGCTAAGACCCGTTCCGGCAGCTGGTGAATAGGGCTGAATGGTATAGCCTTTATAGATATAATTCTTTTTGTATAACTCTTTCAGCAAGTACCAAAGGGTTTCGATGTATCGATTATCGTAGGTAATGTATGGATCATCCATATTCACCCAATAGCCCATCTGATGGGTCAGTTCTTCCCATTCTTTGGTGTATTTCATAACATCCTTGCGACAGGCAGCATTGTATTCTAACACAGAAATGGTTTTACCGATATCTTCTTTGGTTATTCCCAATGCTTTTTCAACACCAAGCTCTACAGGAAGTCCATGGGTATCCCAGCCTGCCTTACGCATGACCTGGTAGCCTTTCATCGTTTTATAACGGCAGAAAATATCTTTGATGGAACGGGCCATAACATGGTGAATACCAGGCATTCCGTTAGCAGATGGAGGTCCTTCATAGAAAACGAAGGAAGGGCAACCTTCCCGGATATCTATACTTTTGTGAAACAGGTCTTCGTCATCCCACTTTTTGAGGATGTCCTGATTAATTTTAGCTAAATCAAAACCGGAATATTCCGCAAATTTCTTTGACATAAATTACGTTTTTTTACAAGCCGCAAAGGTAGCAAAAAAAATTATATTGAAGTCATTTATCAAGGTACAAATCGGCCGTCAATGCTTTGAATTCTTTGGTTCTATGATGGTCAGAGGTTTCGAGTACAAGAGCTGTGCGTTCAATGGTGGTTCGCTTTCGGGAAAATTCGAGCAGGGTTCTTTTGGGTGCCAATCCTTCTACCGAAATAACCTCACAACGTCTGGAAAGGTATAATTTGTTTTGCCAGCACAAATCGTCAAAATAATTGGAAGTTGATGCAGGCAAAATAACAGAAAATCGTCCATCAGAGGAAAGCATTTCCGCTGATTTCCGAATGAGTGATTCGTAGGAAAGGGTATCAGTATGTCTGGCTTGATTCCGTTCTTTTTCGGGCGCTTTGAGTGATTCCCTGAAAAACGGAGGATTTGACACAATCAGGTCGTATAAACCATTTGAATACCGGTTAAAATCAGCCTCAAAAATATGAATCCTGCCTGACCATGGGGATGCTGCAGCATTTTCAGTTGCCTGTATAAAAGCCTCGGTATCGTATTCAACGCCGTGCACCTCAGTTTCACACCGTTGGGCCATAATCAGTGCAATTAAACCGCTCCCCGACCCCACATCCAAAAGACGTGCAGCATTTCCAGGATTGGCCCAGGCTCCCAGCAAGACGCCATCTGTTCCTACTTTCATAGCACAACGGTCGTGAAAGACTTCAAAATGTTTGAAGCAAAAGGAGGGATTGCCCATTGACAAAAATTAATAGAAAAAATAGCTCTGACTATTTCTGAATAGATTTATTGGAAGGATTCTTTTCAGCTTCCGTATTTTTTAAGGCTTCTGCATTTTCCTTTTCATAAAGAGAAAAACGAACGCTGATATAAAATTCATTAATAGCTGTAATCAGAAGTAAAGGAATCCACATTCCTATAAGCCGGAATATCAATATGGCTGACAAAACCAATAATATAGAGGATAAAAAATAGAGTCTGTTCAGTCGTTTCAAACGAAAATCCTTTCCGATATAAATCATCTTGCTTCTGCTAAGGATAAACAATCCTACGCCAACTGCGAAGCAATATTTACCCCAGGTAACATTTTCCATAACCAAAACAGAAGAAATCAGTACCAGGATGGCACCTATCGCAAAAATGGCATTCAGTAATTTTGTATTCATCATTTATAGTGGGTAATTTAATAGAAATATCACTCGACAATAAAAACTTCCTCATTCGGCTTTTTCATCAGATAATCTTCTCTGGCAACCCTTTCCAGCTCAGAATCGCTCGAATGAAGTTTTTCCAGCCGTTTGGAATTCTGGTCACGCATCACTTCATAGTGACGGATTTCCTTACGTAAAGCTTTAATCTGAATTTCATATTGAACCCTTCTGATGACATTGTTTTCATCAATGAAAACAATGAATATGACAAACACTATCAATGTAATGATGTATTTGTTCACATAAGGTTTTATGAGCAGATAAAATTTCTTGAGCGTATTCATTTTTCAGAAAATCATTGGAACAAAAGTAGTTCATTTTTTCGAATTAAATATTCACTGTATACCAAAAAACAATGTTTGCATCGGGAAAATTTTGAAAGGATTTTGTTACATTTGCAAAGCACAAGAAAAAAATATCTGTCTATGGATAATTATTTGGTTTCCGCCCGTAAATACCGCCCGGACACTTTTCAATCGGTTGTTGGACAATCTGCCCTTACTACAACCCTGAAAAACGCGATCAAGAACAAGCAACTGGCTCATGCCTATTTGTTCTGTGGACCCAGAGGTGTCGGAAAAACCACTTGTGCACGAATTTTTGCCAAAACCATCAATTGTTCCAATCCAAAAGCTGATGGTGAAGCCTGCAACGAATGCGAATCTTGCCAAAGCTTCAATAGCCAGCGTTCCCTGAATATTTTCGAACTGGATGCCGCTTCCAACAATTCGGTGGATGATATCCGCAACCTGGTGGATCAGGTTCGCATTCCTCCACAACTTGGCCAATATAAAGTGTACATCATTGATGAAGTCCATATGCTTTCGGCCAACGCCTTCAATGCTTTTTTGAAAACACTGGAAGAGCCACCCCATCATGCTATTTTCATTTTGGCTACCACGGAAAAGCACAAAATTATACCAACTATACTTTCACGTTGTCAAATTTACGACTTCAACCGAATCAGCGCAAACGACATTGTCGGACAATTGCAATTTGTAGCCAAATCTGAAAATGTTGAAGCAGAAGACGAAGCACTGAATATCATAGCTATGAAGGCTGACGGTGGTATGCGTGATGCCTTGTCTATATTTGACCAGGTATCAAGCTTCGGAAACGGTAAAATCACCTATCAGAATGTTATTGACAATTTGAACGTACTTGATTACGATTACTATTTCAAATTGACAGATGCTTTTCTGAACGGCGACCTGAGCAGTGCACTGTTACTTTTCAACGATATTCTGAACAATGGTTTTGAAGGTCAACATTTTATTACAGGACTGAGTGCTCATTTCCGTGACCTTCTTGTTTGCAAGGATCCGGCCACCATCATTTTACTGGAGGTTGGAGCCAGCATCCGGACAAAATACCTGGAGCAGGCAGCCAAATGTCCGCCTGAGTTCTTGTTTATGGCCATTAAAATCAGCAACGATTGTGACCTGGACTACAGAGAAAGTAAAAACAAACGACTTCTTGTTGAACTCGCATTAATCCGGATAACACAACTTTCGGATTCAAAAAAAAAAATCAATGAACTGATTTTTGACGAAATACCTATCCCCATTCAACCTTTTTACATGGAGCAGGCAGTTGCGGAAGCAGATGCAGTAATCCAGTCTCAACAACCCACGGTCAATACGCAGGATTTTGCTCTAAAAGTCGATTCTGTCTTTCCAAACGCAGCTTCATCTACAAAGACTGTCATCGCTCCTTCACCTAAAGAAGATGACGCTCCTCGTTTGATCAAGTCCATTAAAACCAGCTCAATTAGAAAACCTGCAAAAAAGGTAGATGCCGCAGTTCACCAAAAAGAGTCTACCCTTACTTTAAATCAATCATTTACAGCTGAGGCACTTATTCGTTCCTGGAATCGTTACACGGAGTTGATCATCAAAGACGTTCACCTAAGAAACGCTATGAAAGCGAGTCTTCCTGTCTTACAGGCAGACAATCAGTTTGAAATTGTGGTACAAAACCAGGTACAAGATATGAAGTTGCAGGAAATTGCCGGAAAAATAGAGACTCATTTACAGAATGACCTCAAGAACAGTCAGATAAAAATGCACATTCGTATGGCGGAAAATGGAGAAAATGCCCGGCCTTTTACAGCAAAAGACCGACTGGAGGTTATGAAAAAGAAAAATCCGAACCTCGAATTATTGTATCGAACATTCGGATTGGAAATGAATTAATAGCTTCTGAAAAAAGGATCTACCCCACTATTTTAATTCTTTGTTTAGAGCAATCATCTTAATAGCAGTCACGGCAGCCTCATCACCCTTGTTTCCCAATACACCGCCAGCTCTGTCAATGGACTGCTGCATCGTATTGTTGGTTAAAAGACCAAAAATGAACGGAATTGGATACTTGATATTCAGATCTGCAAGACCCTGAGCAACACCGGAGCATATATATTCAAAATGAGGAGTGTCTCCACGTATCACACAGCCAAGAACAATAACGGCATCAACACCGGCTTTCTCTGCAAAAAGTTTTGCACCAAATATCAGCTCAAAACTGCCGGGTACCCAGCGTTGAATAATATTTTCAGGTGAAACGCCATTTTTGATCAAGGTGGATAATGCGCCTTCCAAAAGACTGGAAGTAATCTCATAGTTCCACTCAGCAACAACAATGCCGACCTTCATGGCTGAAGCGTCGGGCATTGTAGTCGGATCGTAATCCGATAAATTATGATATTTGGTAGCCAAATTAGTTCTTTATTTTAGCGCGTTCGATATACTTTTCTACTTCAAGACCTTCCTGAGACATTGGGTATTCTTTCTTGATCTGTTCGTATATTTTCAAAGCTTTGCTGTATTTGTTCAGGCTTTCATAAACGCGGGCCGCTTTCATCAAATAAATAGGAGCTAAAAGTTCATTGTTTGCTTCAGCCGCATCTTCGAAATAAGAAATTGATTTTTCAGGTTTTCCAAGTTCAACATAACAATCACCGATTGCACCTTGCAATGCAGGAGATACCATGATATCGTCTGAGTTGCTCTTTTTCAGGTAATCAATGGCTTTTTCATTGTCACCCATCGCTTTGTAGCATAATCCTGCATAAGCAGCAGCTAATTTAGCCGTTTTGGTAGCACTGTAGTCATCTATAATTCCTTCAAACCCGATAAATTCAGCACCATCACCTTGTAAAGCAACTTTGAAAGAATCCACTGCAAAATAACGTTCTCCCAGAAAAATCATTTGCTGAGCTTCTTTTTCCTTTGGTTTCAGGTAAGCCTGACGGAAAATAATGATACCGGCAACGACAAGTACAATTGCAGTTAATGCGATAAGGAGATTCTTTTGATTCTTTTCAATGAATTGTTCAGAGCGGCTTAATGCTTCATTCATTTTTTCCAGTTCTTCCTTTTCTTCAGGTTTGTTCGACATATCAATTAAGTCTTAGGTGTAAATGGTACTTTAAAATTTGGTTCACAAAAATACATTAATTGATTTGATTCCGAAAATTTATCCCTGTTTTTTTATACATTTGTGTGCAAATCATGGTATCAGCCCCCTTTATATGTATCTGTCAAATCTTTCCATCATCAATTTCAAAAATATTCAGGAAGCGCAACTTTCCTTTTCTCCCGGAATAAATTGTTTTTTCGGAAAAAACGGTGAAGGTAAAACCAACCTGCTGGATGCCATATACTACCTTTCATTCTGTAAAAGCCACTCCAATCCGGTTGATTCACAGAACATCATGCACGATACTGACTTTTTTGTCCTTCAGGCACTTTATATCGAAAAAGAGGTGCAGCAGGAAATTTATTGTGGCATGAAACGCAAACAGAAGAAAGTTTTCAAACGCAACAAGAAAGAATACGACCGACTTTCTGAACATATCGGACGCGTACCGCTTGTCCTGATTTCGCCATCTGATGAAGAACTGATCCGGGAAGGCAGTGATGAAAGGAGACGTTTTATGGATATGGTCATTTCACAATACGACCACGTCTATATGGATGCCCTCATGAGCTATAATAAAACACTTCAGCAGCGGAATGCCATGCTGAAAAACGAAGACATTCAGGATGAGTCTCTTTGGGACATGTACGAGGAATTAATGGCCTCGGATGCAACTATTGTTTATCAGAAAAGGGTGGATTTTATTAAAGCTTTCACACCTGTTTTTGAAAGCTTTTATCAGAGAATTTCCGGTGGCAGAGAACATATTTGCTTAAATTATTCTTCCCATCTTTCCGAAGGAGATCTTGTAAAAAAGCTTCGCGACAGCAGGAAGCGTGACCTGATATTGGGTTATTCGACAGTAGGTATCCATAAAGACGACCTTATAATGGAACTGGACGGATATCCCATTAAAAGAGTCGGCTCGCAGGGTCAAAACAAGAGTTACCTGATAGCTCTCAAGCTTGCTCAGTTTGATTTTCTCAAGAATGCCGGGGGCAAAACGCCTATCCTACTGCTGGATGATTTATTCGACAAACTCGACGCAACGCGTGTGGAACGCATTATCAATCTGGTTGCAGGTAATGAATTCGGGCAAATATTTATCACAGATACCAACAGGGAAAATGCAGATCACCTGCTACAACGTACCGGCGAAGATTATCGCATCTTTTTCGTGGAAAACGGTCACATAGAAGCCAGGGAATCATGAGAAGAAGAAATACTCAAAGCATTCAGGAGATTCTGGAAGAATCACTGAAAAGTATGCACATTGATGGAAAAATATATGAAACGCGTCTGATGAATGCCTTTCCGGAAATGGTAGGTTCCGGCATTGCCGCCCACACCAAAAATATTTACATCAGCAGGGGAACATTGTACGTCCAGATGGACTCTGCAGTTATTCGAAATGAACTTCAGATGATGCGTCAAAGCCTCATCGATCACCTTAACAAGCAAGTGGGGCACGAGACTATTAAGGACATCATCTTCCGATGAAATGTTTCAAAGAAAGAGAACCCCAAAAGTTGGACAAAAACTTTTGAGGTTCTCTTTATATTTAATTTTATTTAGTTGATTACACTATGCTTATTCGTGCGGGTAATCACCTCCACTGCCTTGGTCAGGGCCACATCATCCTCCTGATAAATCTTCCAGAAAGCATCCTCATCAAGCATCGCTCTGGCTACAAAAGCCTTTATATTTGACAGAACAATCGGAAAAGACTTTTCTATAAAGGACAACCTGCCTCGCACGCCTTTGCTTTCAGAATAGGCAATAAACATAGGTATCAGGTCCTGCTCATCCAGATAAGATGACAATTTATTCGGAGTATTATATAGTCGAAGTGAATCCCTGTGGTTATCGGTATATTGAAAAGAGAAACTATTGATCAGACCATTGGTTGCTACTTTATTATACCATGCAGTCACACCTGTTGTATCCAAAGGAATGAAAAAGTCAGGTATAATACCACCGCCGCCATAAACAGTTCTACCACCGGCTGTTTCAAACTTTTCTTTCTTGTTCACCTGAATGCTGTCTTTTGAACCGAATTCTCCGCTCATATAACGATTCAGGATATCTTGCTGATAATTTGCATCTTCTCCATTTTTATAAGGCTTTTGAATACATCTTCCTGAAGGAATGTAAAATCGGGCAATAGTAAGACGTACTGCCGATCCGTCACGGAAAGGTATTTCATTCTGAACAAGACCTTTACCAAAAGAACGACGTCCAACGACATAGCCACGATCGTTATCCTGTATGGCTCCTGCCAGTATCTCGCTGGAAGAGGCAGACCATTCATCCGTCAGTATAACCAAAGGACAAGATTGGAAGGATCCATTACCGGTCGAATAAACCTCTTCTCTAGGATAAGCCTTTCCCTGGGTATAAAGAATTAATCTGTTTTTGGGAAGAAATTCATTGGCTATATTTAAGGCCGGCTCCATCAATCCACCTGGATTGCCCCGAACATCAATAATGAATTTGGTACATCTTTGTTTCTTTAGATAAGCCATTGCTTGAAGAAACTCAGTATGAGCATTACGTCCAAAATTTCCGATCTTAATATATCCAATTTCTCTACCGATTTTGTAACGTGCATCGACACTATATAAAGGTATATCGTCACGAGAAACGGTATAGGTCAATGTTTTGGATGGTTTATTCCGAAGAATGGTGACCTTGACTTTTGTGCCCTTCGTCCCACGAAGCGTTTTCATGATTATATCATTCGTAACGGATTTTCCAACAAACGATTTTCCGTCAATCTTGACGATACAATCACCGGCCAACAATCCAACTCTGGCTGAAGGTCCTCCTTTAACAACAGAAACAACACGAATAGTATCATCGTAAATGTTGAATTGTACGCCAATACCACTGAAACTGCCTTCGATCACCTCATTGGCTGAAATACGTTCTTCAGCTGAGATATATACTGAATGTGGATCTAGTTCTCCAAGAATTTTTGGCATCAGATCTTCCACAATTTTTTTCTGGTCTACGCTATCCACGTATTTACTATCAATCAGAGACATCAATGCCTCCACCTTGCTCATATATGGATTATTGGCGTTTCCAATAAGAGAATGCTGAGACATAAGCGTCCCAATGAAAAGACCGGCCACAATACAAGCAGCCATACCTAGGGGTATCCAGACTTTTCCTTTATTATTCAATTCCATCTGATAATTTATTTTTATCACAAAACACAATTTCTATTCCTGCACGATTAAGGAGATTCAAACCATCTTCCAAATGATAAGGCTCACCGTAAACAACTCTAAGAATGCCAGCCTGAATGATCAACTTAGCGCATTCAATACATGGTGATGCCGTTACATAAAGGGTAGCTCCGGCACTGCTGTTGAAGGAACGTGCTACTTTGGTAATGGCATTGGCTTCTGCATGGAGCACATAAGGTTTGGTCACATTGGAATCGTCTTCACAAATATTTTCAAAACCAGAAGGGGTGCCGTTGTAGCCGTCTGAGATAATCATTTTATCCTTGACTAAAAGTGCACCTACTTGCCTGCGCTTACAATACGAATTTTCAGCCCAGATGAGCGCCATTCGCATGAAACGTTTGTCTAGACTGGTTTGTTTATCAGATGTTATATTCATCTATTATGACTATTTTATAATTCCGTTTCTTCTTAAAAGTGCTTCAATGCCTGGTTCCTGTCCTCTAAATCGCTTATAAAGCTGCATAGGAGGTTCTGTGCCACCTCTGGAAAGAATATTCTTCCGAAAGGATTCAGCTGCTTCGGTATCAAATATTTTATTTCTGGTTAAATAGGCATACGCATCAGCATCCAGAACTTCTGCCCATTTGTAACTGTAGTACCCAGCAGCATAACCACCGGCAAAAATATGATTGAACGTGGTGCTCATCATACAATCAACAGGTTGTGGCAGGACAACGACCTTTTTAAAAGCTTCACGTTCGAATTCATAGGGATCACCATTAAAATCAGAAGTCAGGCTATGCCATGCCATATCCAGATAGGCAAAGCTCATCTGACGCATGCTAGCGTAAGCAACATTGAAATTTTCAGCATCCTTTATCTTTTGCACTAACTCGTATGGGATTTTCTCCCCGGTTTGATAATGTACAGCAAACTCATCCAGGAATTCTTTTTCGGAAGCCCAGTTTTCCATCACTTGGGAAGGTAGTTCTACAAAATCCCGGTAAACATTGGTTCCCGATTGACTGCGATAGTTGACATCAGACAAAATACCATGCAATGCGTGACCAAATTCGTGTAGAAACGTCGTCACTTCATCGTAAGTCAGTAAAGAGGGTTTGGTATCGGTAGGACTGGTAAAGTTCATCGTTATACTGACATGAGGACGATGATCCTTACCATTCAGACGGTACTGTGGATTGATATCACTCATCCAAGCACCAGCTCTTTTAGTATTTCTGGGGTGAAAGTCGGTATATAAAACGGCCAGATAACTGCCATCTTTATCAAAAACTTCCCAAGCCTCTACAGCTTTGTTCCAGGTTGGGATCTTCGGATTTCTTTTAAATGTCAAGCCATATAGTTTGGTAGCCAAACCGAATACGCCTTTTTGAACATTTTCCAGTTTAAAATAAGGACGTAGCATTTCATCGTTTATGTCGAACTGGGCACTTTTCAGTTTTTCAGAATAATAAGCCCAATCCCAAGGTTCTATTTTAATGTTCTTGCCTTCCAATCCGATGGCAAAACCCTGCACGGCAGCGACTTCTTCTTTTGCTACAGGCATATAAGCTTCTGACAATTTATCCAACAAGTTATAGACAGCCTCGGGTGTTTCAGCCATTCTACGATGCGTGGCAAAAGAAGCATACGTTGGCTTGCCCAGCAAATTAGCAATCTGGCGCCTGCAATTCACAATTTCGGTGATGATCGGAGCATTGTTGAACTCACCTGAAGTGGCAAGTGTCATTTTTGCGCGATACATTTCCTGACGCAAATCTCGGTTATCGGCATATTGCATAAAAGGAGAAAAACTGGGTGCTGACAAATTAAACAACCATCCTTCTTTTCCTTTTTCCTTCGCTTTCATTGCAGCGGCGGTCAGAACATCATCGGGCAGACCTTTCAAAAGGGATTTGTCTGTAATGATCTTCTCGTATTGATTGGTTGCCCTAAGTGCATTTTGCTGAAATGTTTCACCCAGTGCACTCAGTTTAACGCTCAGTTCGCGGTATTTTTCACGGTCTGCCCCTTGAAGTGCAGCACCGCTTAACATGAATTCCTCGTACGTATCCTCCAGCAGTTTTTTCTGATCAGCTTCAAGTGATAAGCTTTCACGCTGGTCATAGACCTTTTTGATGCGTGCAAAAAGCGCCTCATTCAGATTAATTTTATTGGAATGTTCCGTATACATAACCGTAATCGTGGAAGACAAGGCCATTAACTCATCCGTACTTTCCGTTTCTGTGAGTGTATAAAAAACCGCGGCCACATCGTGAAGCAAATTGCCTGAATGTTCCAAAGCCAATAAGGTATTTTCAAAAGTCGGAACTTTTTTATCGTCGACAATTTTCTGAATTTCCTGATCTTGAATTGCAAACCCTTTTTCGAAGGCAGGCATAAAGTATTCCAATTTAATCTTGTCGAAAGGAAGCGTCTCGTGAGGTGTCTTATAGCTTGAGAAAAATGGATTTGCTGCTTCAATGCCACTTCCAACCAACATAACTGTCATAATGATCAAACGAATTAATTTCATATTATACTATCAATAAATCTCTATTCTCGGAATAAAGTGAGTTTATGGTATCAGAAAGTAGTGCCAGATAATTGGAAAGAAAAACAGGGCAATTCCGCAACAGATACAATAAGGATTTCGTATCAATATTTAACGTGTTACAGACTCCTTTCGCTGTCAAATCAAATAAAAATTGGCGATCGTCACCAAAAAGTCCGGTATAGGACAACAATGCAGGCGCTTTAATGACCTGTTCACTGCCTTTTGATTTCACGTTTACAGACCCCTTCAACAAATAGACAAGTCCTTTAGCTTCCATCTGACGGTCAAACACGACTTCCCCAGGCTGAAAATTTTCAAAGTCCAAATTGATCTTTGGTATCAATGAAAACAAATCATCCTTTTCAACAACCTTAAAAAGAGGCAATTGTAAAAACAGTTCAAAGGTTGACATCTGTTTTTTTTAATTATTCATTAACCGGGTAAAACCCTTGAAAAATTAGCGCGAATTTACATATTTATCTAGACAAACTGATTACATTTGCAAAAAAAAGTGATGGGTTTTGATATTAAAGAAATAGCAAGTGCCTTTGTCGTATTATTCGCCATTATCGATATCACAGGTTCTATTCCGATCATCGTTGACCTTAAACAAAGAAAAGGCAACGTTAAGGCCGGCAAAGTCAGTTTTGTTTCATTTTTTACATTGGTCGTCTTCCTTTTTGTAGGTGAAGGGCTGCTTAATCTTTTTGGAGTAAATCTTTCATCATTCGCAGTCGCCGGTTCCATCGTTATCTTTGTGCTGGCAGCGGAAATGACTTTTGACGTACGAATTTTCAAAGATGAAAGTCCTTCTGAAGCCTCATTCATTGTACCACTGGTTTTCCCCTTGATAGCTGGAGCAGGTTCTTTTACCACCTTGCTTTCCTTGCGGGCAGAATACGAAATCCTTAATATTCTCATCGCTGTAGCTCTGAATATGATCTTTGTCTATTTCGTACTCAGATCGACAGGCAAGATTGAAAAGATTTTGGGAAAAGGTGGTCTCTATATTTTACGTAAATTCTTTGGTATCATATTACTGGCCATTGCTGTCAAACTTTTTACCAGCAACCTGGATCCGCTCTTGAACCAGTTGTCGATTGCTAAAAACACAGAAGCTATCCGACAAATTCTGGAAACAATATATCCCCGTTAAAATAATTTGAATTTGTTCCAGGCCACATTCTTTCTTTTCTCAATTAGAATACTTACATTCGTTTCTCTAATTAACCAAAAAGTCCATGAGCTACCTGAAATTCGACAAAACCCTCATGATAAATCTGGAGCAATCTCTTACAAAAGAGACTCTTCGTACAAATAAATCCGGAGCATATAGCTATACCACCATCGTTGATTGCAACACCAGGAAGTACCACGGTTTATTGGTCCTACCTTTGCCTGAGCTTGACGGTGACAACCATGTTCTGATGTCTTCCCTGGATGCAACTGTCATTCAGCATGGCGCAGAATTCAATCTTGGCATTCACAAATACCCCGGAGACAATTACAGCCCGAAAGGTCATAAATACATCCGTGAATATGAATGTGACTCAACACCTTCCACCATCTATAGGGTTGGTGGGGTCATCCTATCACGTGAACTGATCTTCGTATCATACGAAAACAGATTGTTGATCAAATATACCCTGATTGAAGCACACTCACCTACACGTCTGCAGTTTAAGCCATTTCTGGCATTTCGAAATGCAAACGCACTTTGTCACGAAAACCAGGTCATCAATAAGAACTATGAAATCATAGAAAATGGTATCAAAATGTGTCTGTATCCGGGTTATCCAGAATTAAACCTACAGATTTCCCACAAAAATGACTTTACGTACAAACCAGACTGGTACAAAGACATTGAATATATGAAAGAGCAAGAGCGGGGATACGAATACAAAGAAGATCTTTTTGTTCCCGGCACTTTTGAGTTGCCCATCAAGAAAGGAGAAAGCATCTTCTTTTCCATTGGCACCTCACCTCTTTCCCCCCGCAGCATGAAGCACCAGTTTGAGAAGGAAACGGTCACCAGAATTCCAAGAAATAGCTTTACCAATTGCCTGAAAAGTTCAGCATATCAATTATACATTAAACGAGAAGACGGTCAACGGTATATTCTGGCCGGTTATCCCTGGTTTAAATGTCGCGCCAGAGATTTTTTCATTTCGCTTCCTGGTTTTACAATAGCCGCTAAAAATCCAGGTCTGTTTGAAGCCATCATGATAACAGGTGAAAAAGCAGTCCGAAACTTTATAGAAAATAAGCCCCTCGATTGTGACATCACAGAAATGGACGCACCGGATATTTTACTTTGGTACATCTGGTCCATTCAGGAATACTCAAAATTTTTCGGCATCAATGATTGTGCACAAAAATACGGAGAAGTGGTCTTTGAAGTCCTTGAATTCATCCGGAATCAAAGACATGAAAATCTGTTACTACATAAAAACGGCCTTTTATACACCAACGGCACCGAGAAACCGGTTAGTTGGATGAATTCTGTACAATATGGCAAGCCACTCGTACCCAGAACCGGTTATCTGGTCGAATTCAATGCGCTTTGGTATAATGACCTCCTTTTTGGGGTAGAATTGGCTGCCAGTTTAAACAAAGACCATCTGCTCAATATTTATAATTCGGAAGCCGAAAAGACCGGCAAATCTTTTGTCACAACCTTTTACAACAAATATGGGTATCTCTTTGATTATGTTAGCGACAACCATCAGGACTGGAGCGTAAGGCCCAATCAGATTTTCGCCGTTTCTCTGGAATATTCCCCATTGAATCGTGATCAGAAAAAGTCTGTCCTTGATTTTGTCACCAAAGAATTATTAACGCCAAAAGGCCTGCGAACGCTGAGTCCGAAAAGTGCTGGCTACAACCCCATTTTTGAAGGAAATGAAGATCAGCGCGAAGGAGCCTATCACAATGGGACAGCATGGCCATGGCTTATAGGACCTTATTTAGAAGGCTATCTCAAAATATATAAAAACAGCGGAATCAGCTTAGCTCAACGTGTTATATATGGTTTTGAAGAAGAGTTCAACGAAAGAGGTATCGGTACCATTTCCGAACTTTTTGACGGCAATCCGCCCTATCGTGGACGCGGAGGCATTACTTTTGCTATGAACGTTGCCGAGATTCTGAGAATACAAAGAATAGTGAAAAACATGATTAATACCGAGGAACTATGAAAGCCTTAATGTTTGGATGGGAATTCCCGCCCCACATTCTGGGAGGATTAGGTACTGCCAGTTATGGCCTTACAAAAGGGATGTCCCTGCAAAAAGATCTGGACATCCTTTTTGTCATACCAAAACCGCACGGAGACGAAGACCAGAGCTTTCTTAAAATCATTGGCGCATGCAATACCCCTGTTGTTTATCAGGATGTGTCACCAGAATTATTAAAAGAACGACTGGGAAATACCATGAGCCCACAGGACTATTATGATTTGCGTGAACATATCTATGCCGATTTCAGGTATTTGTACACCAACGACATCGGATGCATCGAATTCTCAGGAAAATACCCCGACAACCTGCTGGAAGAAATCAATAACTATTCCATTTGTGCAGGTGTCATCGCCAGAAAAGAAGAATTTGACGTAATACATTCACACGACTGGCTAACCTACCCTGCAGGCATCCATGCTAAAAATGTAAGTGGAAAACCTTTGGTCTTACATGTGCATGCAACCGATTTTGACAGAAGCCGCGGAAAGGTCAATCCGCAGGTCTACAGCATTGAAAAAAACGGAATGGACTACGCAGACCACATCCTGTGTGTCAGTAACCTGACCCGCGAAACGGTCATCAACAAATATCACCAGAACCCTACCAAGGTTACAACAGTGCACAATGCGGTAGAACCCGTTAGCCAGGAAATCCTTGATATCGTTCCCATCCGCAATATCAACGACAAGATCGTCACTTTTCTGGGTCGCATCACCATGCAAAAAGGTCCTGAATATTTTGTAGAAGCAGCAGCCAAAGTGTTGCAGAAAAACACCCATGTACATTTTGTGATGGCCGGAAACGGTGACATGATGGAAGCCATGATCAAGCTGGCAGCCAAACGTGGCATTTCTGACAGATTTCACTTTCCGGGTTTTCTCAAGGGTAATCAAGTCTACGAGCTTTTGAAATCCAGCGATGTCTATATCATGCCGTCTGTATCTGAACCCTTTGGCATTTCGCCTTTGGAAGCTATGCAAGTGGGCGTACCAACCATCATATCCAAACAGTCCGGATGTGCTGAAATCCTGGACAATGCCATCAAAGTAGACTATTGGGACATTGAAGCCATGGCTGATGCCATCTATTCCATCATCAGCTATCCGGCCATGTATAATTTCCTAAAAACCGAAGGCAAAATCGAAGTCGATGAGATAAAATGGGAATATGCCGGTAAAAAAGTCCGGAAGATTTACAATCGAGTTTGCGGTCGTTAATTTTTGAAAAAATATTATAACCTCATTATATATGAAGACTATTTGCTTCTATTTTCAGATTCACCAACCTTTTCGACTGAGAAAATACCGATTTTTCGATATTGGTGCTGAACATTATTATTACGACGATTTCAACAACGAAAGCATTCTTCAGAGAGTTGCAGCTAATTCCTTTTTGCCTGCCAATCAAATCATTCTTGAAATGATTGAAGCCAACAAAGGCAAATTCAAGGTTGCATTTTCTATATCCGGAGTAGCTCTGGACCAATTGGAAATGCATGCACCTGAAGTCATTGACAGCTTTCGGCAACTTGCCAAGACCAATTGTGTGGAATTTTTGTCGGAGACATACGCACACTCACTTTGCAGTCTCAAAGACCCCGAAGAATTTAAGACACAGGTCGAATTGCACAGCAAACGCATTGAAAGTCTATTTGGTAAAAAGCCAAAAGCATTCAGAAACACAGAGTTGATCTATTCTGATGAACTGGGAAGCCTGCTTGCCGAAATGGGATATAAGACCATTCTGACTGAAGGTGCCAGGCATGTTTTGGGCTGGAAAAGTCCCAACTTTGTCTATCAGTGCGCCAGCAATCCCAATGTCAAACTATTGCTTAAAAACAGCAAACTGAGTGATGATATCACTTTTCGTTTTTCGGATCATCACTGGAATGAATATCCGTTGACAGCTGACAAGTTTATTGACTGGATTGATCAGATTCCTGAAAACGAACCTTTGGTCAATCTTTTCATGAATTACGAAACTTTTGGGAACCTTCAATCCAAAGAAAGCGGTATTTTTGAATTCCTGAAGGCGTTGCCTTATTTTGCAGCGCAAAAAGGGATTACCTTCTCTACTCCTTCTGAAGTGGTATCCAAATTAAAACCCGTAGAACCACTTTCCGTCCCTTATCCTATCTCATGGGCAGACGAGGAACGTGACGTCAGTGCATGGCTTGGAAATACACTACAAAACGAAGCTTTCGATAAGATATACAGTATTGGTAAACGGGTGCGGATGATTAAAGACAGAAGTATCCAACAGGACTGGTTATATCTGCAATCGAGTGACCACTTCTTTTACATGAGCACCAAACGCGCCTCTGACGGTGCAGTTCATCAACATTTTAGTCCGTATGAATCTCCTTACGAAGCTTTCACCAATTATATGAATGTGCTGAGTGATTTCATGGGCAGGGTTCGGGCACAATTTCCATCGACAGTGGATGATGAGGAATTGAATTCTCTGCTGACGACTATTCAGAATCAGGAAATAACCATTGAAAAGCTGGAAGAAGAAAATAAGACGTTGAGGGCGAAGAGGGCGAAGGTGGAAAATAAGTAACAACGCTTCCATCTGATAGCGGCATAACTTCCGGCTCACTATTCCTTACTTGTTAACGTACCTCTCCGGCACAAAAATCTAGTCTCAGAGAGCCTTCGATATTTTGTATTGCCGGAATCGGTACGTTCACTGCGCTCAGCCGTCGAAGTCGCCGTCAGTCATACCGCTATCCTCTGTCCGCTTATCTGATCGTTGTTGAATTTGCCGAATGTGTTACCAAAGTGGAGCTCAGGTGATTCTAAACTTTGGATAGGAGACCCTTTTATGAAAATAAAATTTATTGAATATCAATAGCTTTCATTTTCGTAATGTCAAAAGTTATTATTTTATCTCCAACATTTATAGTAATGATTTCGGGTGTCTGCCAACTGATTAAATCAATATTTGGATAATCATAATCCAGCCCTAACTTTTCAGAAGGAATTGTAAAACGATTCTCCAATCTCACAATACCATCACCAATAATTTGAATTTTTTCTATGTGAAAAGATCGTGTTTCTTCACTTGATGAAAAAAGCAAACGGTAGTAACCATATTTACCCGCTTTGTCTGTAAATGGGTTACCTATCTTTATACTATCTATATATAGATAAATCCCTTCAGGAACAATACATGAATCAGTATGTAAAAAGATAGTGTCTCTTAGGTGACTACCAGACAGTTTAACAGTCTCCGGTTTTGGAATTACAGCATTTCTTTTACATCCATAAATAGCAAGTAAAATGAATAGTAGAAATACTATTTGTACTTTGAATAATTTATTAGTTCCCAATTTTTTTATCTGTATCATAATATGCTTTATTAAATTGATCACTATAATATTGATCTGTAATCTTACTTAACATAGCGTCATAAATTTGCAGGTTTATGAAATAAAGATAAGACTTCTCGGTTAATCGTCAAAGGAGTTCAGATATTCATTACACTATATTTCAATGCATTGAACGCTGTTCCAGGGTCGACAAATCACCATTGGTTTATACCTTTAGGTTAGATTCAAACTAATCCATCTTCTTCATAACCGTTTCGATGGCTGAGAAAAAAATAGAAGATACTTCTTTGCACTGAGGTTCTTTAGAAGCGCTTTCCTCAATCAATTTCTTAAAATCAGTGTACTGGTATTTAATATCAGATGTTCCTTGCTCTTTAAAATAAAGCTCATAACCCAATATTTGGGCATACAGCTCAAGCATTTGTTTGTCTTTCTGAAAAAAAACAAGGACATACAACGGATTATTTATCATAAAATCCTGACAGCTGTTACCAAGCATCTCAGCCACAGCGCCGTCTGATTCTTTGTATATTCGATTCATGACAAAGAAATAGAATGGACGTCTATAGTCTTTTTCTTTAATTCTACCTAGAGAATCCAAAAGATTCATAGTAATAGAATCATCCGTCAATTTATATTTACCCTCATAGTATACCAATACCATCGAATCAATATCGGATTGTTTTAAAAGATCATTCTTTTCCATATCTGACATATCTTCCCAATAAACATAAGTTTGAAGATTAGCAGTTGGTGTTGTAGGCTTCTGATGCCCTGAGTTGCAAGAACTGAATAAAGCACACAATAAAATAATTAAAGCTTTTGTTTTCATAACGTTTTTGATTACACCATTTTCTCAAATCTGTGAAGTAATTATACCAATAATCCACCTCGGATTGTATGTCTTTATATGGCATTAATTAGTAGAATAAAAACATCATTTTAAATAGTGGGTAAATATGCAACATATAATCTAACAATTTGAGTTCATCTTCAACTCTTTGATGTTGTTCCGATTGTTCAATACCTGGATCAATTATATTTGTATTAAGGATTGTAGCCTTATGCAAATCATACTGAGGTGAAATGCCGGGCAGCCGCCACCCCGGATACGCTTCGTTGAGCTGTTTTTAATCAATTGATTCCACTATCCAGTATACTACACGGATTGGTTCTTATGAATCAAAAAATAGGCAGCATCTACAACGATCAGAAAAGGGAACAGTGGATAGCGGCATGACTGACGGCGACTTCGACGGCCGAGCGCAGTGAACGTACCGACTCCGGCAATACAAAATATCGAAGGCACTTTGTGACTAGATTTTTGTGCCGGAAAGGCACGTTCATAAGCAAGGACTAGTGAGCCGGAAGTTATGTCGCTATCCACTGGTAGCGCAGTAAAAAAAAAAGATTGTCCTTTTGAGACAACCTTTTTAAGTATATAAGAAAATGTATTACTTTACTTCGATTTAGTATAAATCACCTCCAACTTCATCGGTTGATGTGGATGATTCCAAGCCTTTATTTTGACAGCAGCTGGGGTGATAACATGATCTACACGGACATTATCAGCGTCCGCATTCTGAACAACGTTAACCGGTATCAGAATCATATCGGTAAAAGGCTTAAAGTCCTGAAGGGCTGTTGCACCGACTGTACCGTCCATCTTATGAATCATTGCCTGAGCATAGATGGATAAATCAAAAACGTAATTCTGATCTGCGGTAACATAACTGGCAACAAAGGAATGAATGCCATCGTTTAATTCGTAATTCTTAAAGAATTGCTGGGCGTCGGCTTTGTTTAGAAGCAATAAAGATGCAGGAGGACTCAAGGCATATTTACTATCTTCGTCCAATTGAGCTGCAGATATCGTCAAACGAAGACCGCTGACTTTTTTACCGGAGAGCATACCCGAATCTTTTACAAAGATTTCTTTGGGAATGTTTACTTCTGTAAACATACCACCTGGTGCATAAATATAATCCAGGCTATCTGATGGAAGTTGTTTAGCATAATAGGAAATATCCGGATGTTCCACCCTGTTGATTTGCTTGACTTCCTTGTTGATGGGGAAATAAGCGCCACCTATTACCAAAGAGTCTCTTAATCCGTTGGTCTTATTCTTTAACCAAGTGTCAAAGCAAAGCTCAATTTCAGCATTTGTAGCGTATAGAATACTTCCATTTCCATAATCGGTGGTAACATAGATTCCATTAAAATAGTTCTGAAAAGCCTGTGGGTCTTTAAAATATTCGGGGTGTAACCTGGAATCAATCAGGAATCTCTGGGCAAACTCTTTGCTGACGGGTATTTTAACAGCAGGCGTATACGAATCAAGCGCTCTAACTGAATCGGTCGAAAAAACGTCTCCAGTAGTGAACGAACCTTCAGCTATCAGCTTGGATTTGCTACAATAATCGTCGACATTCGTGTTGGAAAAATAGGTATTATTGATATCCAACTTCTTCTTGTCCAATTCAAACACATTTAAGTGATGGACTTGCGTAGAGTCACCAAACCAACTGCTGTAAAATAAATAAATGTAAGCTGAATCAATTTGTTTGACGTCATCCGGAAAAGAGAAATCTCTGGCGCAATAGAGTTGAGCCATAAAATCCGACTTGGTGGTACCGTAGGTCGGATCGGTAAATTCACCGAGGGCGGCCACCGAATTTCTCAAAAAAACAGAATCAAGAAAAACTGTTTTCGATTGGACTGCAACGGTATCGTAGGTCACTGATATTTTATCATTGTTTGGCTGAATGGCCAATCCTAAAACATTTTGATCGTTACAAGAGGAAAGTGCAGCAATCATAAATAAACCGCACAGAGACAGTAAGAAGTTTTTAATCATTGGTAAACAGAATCATTGTTCCAAAATCTGGTTGTAAAACTCATTAAAAGATTCAATGTAGACATCTGGGCTCTGATAGGGCAAGAACATTGTACCGGAAGCCTCAACAGCATCCTTTAACTGTGGATCCATTTCCGGACTTCCCTGAATAATGGCATCGGAAAATCGGAAAGCCAATTTATTCAACGAAACAAAGTCGATATCACCATCAATGTCCACTAAATCTGCATCTTCAACACCATCTATCATCAATTTTCTAGAGAAAATAGAGCGAAATGGCTGCTCGAAAGCATTATCATAGGACGAAAAAACGACTTTTGTATTTTTAAAACAAGGATCATCGGCAAACGCACGTTTTATATAGAGCGGCGCAAGTGCGGTCATCCATCCATGGCAATGCACAATATCCGGAACCCATCTCAATTTTCTGACAGTCTCAATGACTCCGCGTACAAAAAAAATACTGCGTTCATCGTTGTCTTCAAACTCCACTCCATTATCGTCAGCAACCGTATTCTTTCGTTTAAAATAATCATCATTGTCAATAAAATAGACCTGCATACGTGCAGACTGAATTGAGGCAACTTTAATGATGAGGGGATAGTCGTTATCGTCGATGATCAGATTCATGCCGGAAAGACGAATGACTTCGTGCAATTGATTTCTACGTTCATTGATATTACCAAACTTTGGCATAAACGTACGAATTTCCTTTCCTTTTTCCTGGATCCCTTGAGGGAGATCACGACAGATTGTAGCAATTTCTGATTCGGGTAGATATGGAAAAATTTCTTGACTAATAAATAGAACCTTGGTGGTCTTCATACTTAACTACTTCACGTAAAAATTTAGATACAAAGATATAAAAAATAATGTTTGTATTTGCAAGTATTTCGTGGATTGTTTCGTTTATTGACAAATATTTGCTTTTTTTGCAGCCTTTTTCGTATGCATAAAAAAAGCATTTTCTGAAGTAAAAAAACAGCTCAAACTAAAGTTATGAAAATACTATATACCATTTCTGAACTTCAACGCATCGTCCTGTCAGCCAAGGCTGAAGGTAAGAAAGTAGGCTTAGTGCCAACCATGGGTGCATTACACTCCGGGCATGTATCCCTTGTCGAACTTTGCGTCAGCGAAAACGACCTTTGTGTGGTTAGCGACTTTGTAAATCCAACACAATTTAACGATAAGAACGATCTGATTAACTATCCACGCACCCCGGATGAAGACGAAAAGCTCTTGGAAAAGGCAGGATGTCACTATGTTTTCATGCCTTCCGTCGAAGAAATGTATCCGGAACCCGACAATCGCATCTTTAGTTTTGGAACATTGGAGACTGTCATGGAAGGACGTTTTAGACCAGGTCACTTTAACGGTGTGGCTCAAATTGTCAGTAAACTTTTTTACGCTGCCCTCCCCGACCGTGCCTATTTTGGTCAAAAAGACTTTCAGCAACTGGCCATCATTCGTGAAATGACCAAACAACTGAATTTAAACATAGAAATCAAAGCCTGCCCCATCATTCGCGAAGCCGATGGATTGGCTATGAGCAGCAGAAACAGGCGTCTTACACAGAAAGAGCGCGAAAAAGCCCCGGAAATAGCACAGTATTTATCCAAAAGTCTTAACTTTGTCTCAAATAAAAGCGTACAAGAAACGCTAGAGTATATAAAAACCAGCTTTTCATTGGATTCCGTTTTCAAACTGGATTACTTTGAAATCGTTGATGGAAATACCCTCCAACCTGTTGCCGACTGGAAAGATTCAAATTATATAGTCGGATGTATTGCTGTATATTGCGGACCAATTAGACTTATTGATAACATTGTTTACAAACAAAATGCTGATTGAAGTATTAAAATCCAAGATTCACCGGGCGCGAGTAACTGAAGCCAATCTGAATTATGTAGGTAGCATCACCATAGATGAAGATCTGATGGATGGAGCCAACATTATCGCTAATGAGAAAGTGCACATCGTTGACAACAATAATGGTGAACGCTTTGAAACATACGTCATTAAAGGTGAACGTGGCTCTGGTGTCATCTGCCTGAATGGAGCTGCTGCACGAAAAGTACAACCCGGTGACATCGTTATTATCATGTCTTATGCTACCATGGACTTTGAAGAGGCCAAGGCGTTTAAGCCATCCATCATTTTCCCTGATTCTCAAACAAATAAAATCATTTAAAGTACCGGTGCGTGTCCGGAATGCCCTTTCCATAGACGCACGGGCTTTCTAAGAATACGCATATCATGTCTTTAAACCGTTCAAAACTACTTTTTTGTTTTTTACTTTCAGGACTTATTTCCTGCGGACAAGACGCCATACCCCAAACCGCCAAAAAAGCTACTCAATCTCCACTGGTTGAGTCAGGCCGTGTCTCGTCGTCCGAATTTGACCTTCCCTTGCATCTGAGTCCCGTACTGAGCGGAGGCTTTGGTGAGCTTCGCTACAATCACTTTCATTCCGGTATAGATTTCAAAACGCAGCAAGGTGTGGGCTATCCGATTTACGCCGTAGCCGACGGTTGGGTTTCACGCATCCGGATCAGCAACTACGGATTCGGATATGCATTGTACATAGACCACCCAAACGGTTTTACCACTGTTTATGGTCATTTGCAGAAATTCGCCCCTAACATAGCCGGATTTGCAAAAAAATCACAATACGAGTTGGAAAATTACGAAGTGGACACCTTATTAAAGCCCGGAGTAATACCGGTGAAGCGAGGTCAAATCGTAGCATACAGTGGAAATGCAGGTATCTCTGCAGCACCACATTTACACTTCGAGATCAGAGATACGAAGTCGGAAGAAACCATAGACCCACTGCTTTGGTACTCCAACCGAATCAAAGACACCACACCTCCCCAATTTAAAAAAATTGCCCTTTACGCCCCACAAGGCGAAGGAGTGCTGAACTCTGGTGCCGAAAAATGCATACTCACACCAGTTAAAAACAAACAAGGTGTCTGGGTACTGAATAGTACGTTTCCAACAGCCTGGGGTAAAGTCGGACTAGGAATGAACGCTTACGATTATATGGATGGGACTTCCAACAGCTATGGCATTTGCAACATCAGCCTGTATTTGGAGAACGAACTGATTTTTCAACAAGATATGTCCCGCTTTTCGTTCGATCAAACGCGTTATATCAACGCCCTGACAGACTATGAACTCCGTCAGAAAAATGGCACCTGGATCATGAAATCCTTTCTGGAACCGGAAAATAAGTTAAAAATATATCTGACTGCCAAAAACAGAGGTTATATTGACATTCATGAAGAAAAGGCTTATCACCTGCGGTATGAAATTAAGGATAGAGCAGGTAATGTGTCCGAAATACGTTTTGAGGTTCGAGGACAGAAAAACAACATTCCTGTCTTAAAAAAAGGGAAGCATTTTTTTGAAGCCTGGCTACCCAATCAATTTTCCAATGCCGATATCCATTTGGATTTCCCAGCAGGTACATTCTACAACAGTATTGATTTTCAATACGAACAAAAAACCTCCGAGGGCTATTCCGACGTTTATGAATTACACCATTCAAGTACACCGATGAATCAGTTTATTCCTGCCAAATTCAGGATACAAAAAGATTTGCACCCTAAAAAAGATCAATATTATCTGGCCAAAAAAGACGAATACGGGCATTTTAAGTATGTGGGTGGTACTTATTCCAAAGGCTGGATGGAAGCAAAAATACGTGATCTGGGAGATTATACCGTTCTGGCAGATACTGTCCCACCAAAAATCGTGGGCCTAAATCTTGAAAATGCGGTAAAAAATCGCTTATTTCGCATTCGCATTAGCGATGAAGTCTCGGGTGTCAAAACCTGGCGCGGCACCATTGACGGAGCATGGATATTGTTCGAATTTGACTGCAAGACCTCACAACTGAGCTATTATTTTGACGACAGCCGCCTGTCCAAAGGGACCCTACACAAACTCGTTCTTGTTGTCAAGGACGCATGTGGAAACGAAAGCTGTCTGGAACACATTTTTAACTATTAATGAATCTGATGAAAAAAGTAATTTGTCTGGCATTTTTGATCGTGCTCTTGTATTCTGGAAAAAGTTGGAGTTGCACAAACTTCATTGCAGGTAAAAATGCCACCACAGACGGGTCGGTCATAGTAACCTACGCCGCCGATTCCCATACCCTTTTTGGAGAACTCTATCGTTTCCCTGCAGCAGAATGGCCAAAAGGCAGCTGGCTGGAAATAAAGGAATGGGATACCGGCAAACCCTTGGGACGCATCCCTCAGGTTGCCAAAACATACTCTGTAATAGGAAATACGAACGAATATCAGGTAACCATCGGTGAAACTACTTATGGTGGCAGAGAAGAGTTGGTAGATACCACCGCTATCATGGATTACGGAAGCCTCATCTATATTGCCCTTCAACGTTCAAAATCTGCCCGCGGAGCCATTCGAGTGATGACCGATCTGGTAGAAAAATACGGCTATTGCAGTGAAGGCGAATCCTTTTCTATAGCCGATGCCAACGAAGCCTGGATTCTGGAAATGATCGGTAAAAGTCCGGACTACAAAGGAGCAGTCTGGGTAGCCGTCCGCATTCCGGATGATTGCGTTTCCGCACACGCCAACCAGGCACGTATTCGTCAGTTTCCACTGGATGACCCTGCCAATTGTGTCTATTCAAACGACGTTATTTCTTTTGCCCGCATGAAAGGCTACTTCAACGGCACCAACAAGGAATTTAGTTTTGCAGAAGCTTATGCTCCGCTCAACTTTAGCGAATTAAGAGCTTGCGAGTTGCGCGTCTGGAGTTTTTTCAATCATGTCAAATCAGGAATGGACGCTTATTTACCATACATAAAAGGTGAAACCAATAATGCCATGCCACTTTATATCAAGCCAGACCGCAAGCTGAGTGTACAGGATTTCAAAAATTTCATGCGCGATCATTTCGAGGGTACTGAATTTGATATGAACACCGACATCGGTGCCGGTCCATACCACGTGCCTTATCGCTGGCGTCCAATGGAATTCTCCGTAGATTCCGTGAAATATGTCAATGAACGTGCTGCTGCCACCCAACAGACCGGATTCAGTTTTGTTTCCCAGATGCGCAGTTGGTTGCCAAACCCCATCGGAGGCATTTTTTGGTTTGGTGTAGATGATGCCAACACCTGCGTTTATGTGCCGATGTATTGCGGTATCACTGAAGTACCGGAATGTTTCAGAGTTGGGAACGGTGATATGCTGACCTTTTCCTGGACCTCCGCTTTCTGGATAAACAATTGGGTAGCCAATATGTGTTACAGCAAGTACAACTACATGATCAAGGACATCCGCCCCGTGCAGGACAGCCTGGAATATAAGTTCAACAACGAAGTGCTTGAAATGGACATCAAAGCCAGAGACCTCTATGCAACAGATACAGTAGCAGCTCTGAAAATGATTTCCGGCTATTCGTGCAACCAGGCCGAACAAACCACTCAATGCTGGAAAAAATTGGGTGAACGCTTGATGGTAAAATACATGGATGGAAACGTCAAGGTAGAAGAAAATGGTCGGTTCAAACGGAACAAATGGGGTACGGCAGTCTATCCAGATCAACCCGGCTACGATGAAAAATACTATCGCAACATCGTCAAAGAAACCGGAGATAAACTGAAAGTGACGAAAACCATACATGATAAAAAATAAAAAAACATGGACGAACAATTAATTCAGACTGTGACCGAAAAAGCCAAAATCTGGCTTGGAAATGAATACGACGCAGAAACCCGCGCCGCCGTACAGGCAATGCTGGACAATACGGACAAAACCGAACTGATTGAATGCTTTTACCGCGACCTGGAATTTGGAACAGGTGGATTGCGCGGAATCATGGGTGCAGGTACCAACCGGATGAATATCTATACGGTAGGTGCAGCCACGCAAGGATTGAGCAATTACCTGAATAAAAGCTTTTCCGAATTGCCACAGATTGCTGTATCCATCGGTTACGACTGTCGCAACAACAGTCGCAAGTTCGCTGATATTTCTGCCGACATTTTTTCAGCTAACGGCATCAAAGTCTATCTATTCGAAGACCTCCGCCCCACCCCTGAAATGTCTTTTGCCATCCGTAAACTCGGATGCCAGAGCGGCATCATCCTGACTGCTTCCCACAATCCAAAAGAATACAACGGATACAAGGCTTATTGGAACGATGGTGGACAAATTATCTCCCCGGACGACACCAACATCATTGACGAGGTTAGCCTCGTTAAAACGACGGATATCAAGTTTACCGGAAACAAAGATCTGATCCAAATCATAGGTAAAGAAATTGACGAGGCTTTTATCAGCCAACTCAAAACAATTTCCCTTTCACCAGATTCCATTAAGCGTCACAACGACCTGAAAATTGTTTACACGCCCATCCATGGTACCGGAGTGAAAATCATCCCCGCCTGTCTACGCGCTTTTGGTTTCACAAACATCATCCCTGTTCCTGAACAGAACGTGGTAGACGGCAATTTCCCAACCGTAGTTTCACCCAATCCCGAAGAACCCGCTGCCCTTTCCATGGCCATCGAAAAAGCCAAAGCGACTGACGCCGACATCGTCATGGCCTCAGACCCCGACGCAGACCGCATGGGTATTGCCATCAAAAACGACAAGGGTGAATGGATTCTGGTCAACGGCAATCAAACGGCCTTGATCTTTATTTACTACCTGATAACCCGCTGGAGAGAAACCGGCAAGCTGAAAGGCAAAGAATACATCGTCAAGACCATCGTCACAACGGAACTGATCAAAACCATAGCCGACAAAAACAACGTACAAATGTTTGACTGCTACACCGGCTTTAAATGGATTGCTGCTGTGATCCGTGAACAGGAAGACAAACTGCAATACATTGGCGGCGGTGAAGAAAGCTACGGTTTCCTGGCCGAAGACTTTGTCCGCGACAAGGATGCTGTTTCCTCGTGTGCTTTGATGGCTGAAATCGTAGCCTGGGCCAAAGACCAGGGCAAAACGCTTTATCAATTGCTCACCGACATTTACGTTGAATACGGTTTTTCCAGAGAAAAAGGCGTTTCTGTCGTGAAAAAAGGCAAATCTGGTGCAGAAGAAATTCAGCAAATGATGAAAGATTTCAGCGCCAATCCGCCCAAGGAAATTGCAGGTTCACCTGTGGTGCTGATCAAAAATTTCAATACGCTGGAGGCTGTTGAGCCTTTAACAGGTAAGAACTATGCCTTAGAAATGCCAACCACTTCCAATGTGCTGCAGTATTTTTCCGAAGATGGCAGTAAAGTTTCTATTCGTCCTTCAGGCACGGAGCCAAAGATCAAGTTTTACATTGAGGTTCGTGGTACCATGAACAATGGTGGGGATTATGACAAGGCGACGGAGGCTTCTGAAGTGAAGGTGAAGGAGGTTATGAAGTCGTTGGGGTTGTAAATATCCAGACAATTTAGTATTGGAAGGTCCTCTCAAAATCACTTTTGAGAGGACCTTTTTAATTTAATAATACATTATTTAGTTGTTTATATAACATAAATATCCTATTTTCGTGACGTATAAATTAATCTTAGGTCACCATGAAAAAACAGTTTTCCATTTTGTTGGTTTTGGCCTCCACCTGCTTCTTTTCCCTGAATGCCAAAGTTATCAAAAACCCAGTCTGCGACTTCCGATACTCCCGCTATGAAAATATCTCCGTAATCGAATTGACCCAAAAGGAAACAAGGGTGCATGTTCTCTGTACCAGCCCTGCAGGACAGAAAGTCAACTTTGTCAGCAAATTGTACATCCAGGATCCTATAAGTGGTAAAAAGTGGTACCCTACTGGCATTAAAGGTGCTGAGTTTGATACAGAAGTTACCATGCCAGCAGACGGAGACTCCACTTTTGTGTTGATCTTTCCACCTTTGGACGATGCAATCAAGAAAATTGATTACGTGAATACCGATGATGATAAGTTATACGGTCTATCGTTGGAAAAAGGCAGGGAATCGTTGGAAGTTATAAACACCGTTCCTTCGGAGGTGACCCGCTGGATTGACCAGGAACTGGCCAAAGCGAAAAACAAAACCTTATTGTCTGACGAAAATTTCTTTTGCAGGGATTCGGCCAGAATCGTTGGATACATCAAAGGCTACGATGTGAGGTCAGGAATTACTACGGGTGAACTTATTATTGAGAACGCAATAAGTCGTGAAAACATTTCTTATGTATTGGAAATCGAACCTGACGGCCGGTTTCATGGTACCATCCCACTCATATATCCGATCAAGTCCGGCATATTGCTAGGTAATCTTTTGATGAGCTATTACCTGGAACCGGGACAAACACTGGCCATGATTGTGGATTGGGAAGACATGTTGGTCACTTACAGAAAGGAAATTAGCCCAAAAATTAAAGCCATTGAATACAAAGGCCCAACAGCCGGAATTAGTTCTGAACTAAATAAATATGAGTTGAAAAAAATGGATTATGAACAGATGAAATCCAAATCAATCAATGCGTTTAAAACGGAAGAACTTTCAGTGATGAATGAAAACCTGAGTGATCTATCCAAGCTGGAACAAACAGGTACCTTTTTACCTAAAACAATTGATTTACTAAAAAACGAGGCCATAATCTCAAGTGCACATGAGTTGATGCAATACGGAGACCAAAAATCAACAAATAGTACCACCGGACAACGAATAAAGAATGCACTCCCATCCGACTACTACGATTTTTTAAAGGATGTTCCTCTGGATAATCCAAAATTAATGTCTTATGAGCAATACTACTATTTCGTCAATTACTTGAATAATCTACTTTTTTTAGTTCGAAGTGAGGATCAATCAAATTTAAGTTTCAACTTAAATTTTTATAAATATCTGCAGAAAGACAAAAAAGTCGTATTAACCAAGAAAGAAAACGAACTAAGAATATACGCTGAAACAGGGGAAATTCCAGGAAATGTTGATGATAAAAATATTCAAAAACAAGCATTGGATGCCAGTAGAATCAGTTTTTTTAAAAAATACGCGAAAGAATTCGAAGACTATCTAAACAATTGTCAGATCCTACAAAATAGATTTATGGTTGACGAATTTCTCACCGATTGGAAAGTTAAAGACTCTTTTTGGACCGACAGTCTGAAACTCAAACCCAACCTAACGTATGAAGCTGTAAAAATGCAATCAATATCGGTTATGCATATTTTTAATGATAAGATGGAAAAAGAAACAACCCGTTATTACCTCGATTCGTTAAGCAAAGACATCAAGCATCCATTCCTGATTGAAGAAATAAAAAGATACTTTGATGACTATTATAAAAAATTAGATAAAGGAACCTACACCTTAACCGAAGGAAAAGCCACAGAAATCTTAAAAAAAATCATAGACCCCTTCAAAGGCAAAATGCTATTTGTTGATTTTTGGTCTATCACCTGCGGCCCTTGCATTCAGGCAATTAATGATATGAAAAGCGTCAGAGATAAAAATCGGACAAATGAAAAGTTTGCCTTTATTTTTATTACCGATGAAGCAGGTTCACCAACCAAGGAATACGAACGATTTGTCAAAGATCAAAATATGGTCAATACCTATAGAATTAGCAATGCAGACTTCACTTATATCCAACAATTTTTTCGTTTCAATGCCGTACCACATTATATGCTAATCGATCCGAAAGGAAATATAATGGACGATGATTTTAATATGTTTAAAAGCAATGCTGAGCTGAAGAAGCTTTTAAAAGAAAATTGAAAAACTTCCCAAAATAGTTCACCCTCTGTAACAACTGTTACACATTTACGACTCCTATTCCTATTATATTTGTACGAAAATCAGATATAACACTCAGAAATATGAAACGTACCATCATCAAAATAGACGAAGAGCTCTGCAACGGTTGCGGAAATTGTGTAAAAGGTTGCCACGAAGGTGCCCTGCAGTTGATTAACGAGAAAGCGGTCATGGTCAGTGAACTCTATTGCGACGGTCTGGGCGCTTGCATTGGCGAGTGTCCTGTAGGCGCCATTGTACTGGAAGAGCGTGAAGCAGAACCGTACAGTGAAGTGGCCGTGATGGAACGAATTGCTCCCAAAGGAGAAAGCGTGATCCTCGCACATTTGAAACACCTGAAGGAACATGGTGAAAAAACGTTGATGAAAGAAGGCGTTGGATACCTGAGAAGCCACAACATTCAGGTTGATTTATCCAGTATTCACGGACAGGAAGAAAGACATGGCGGCGGATGTCCGGGTTCGGCGGCAAGATCTTGGGGGCCTGTAGAAAACCAAAAAGCACCCGTTTATGAAGCATGTCAGGTTCCGGGACCAGCCAAAAGTAACCGACCAGTTTTTGCACCTATTCAAAGTCAACCCTCTGAACTGCGCCAGTTCCCGGTACAATTGCACCTCATCAATCCTCAAGCACCCTACTTTCAGGGAGCCAATCTTCTGTTGGCAGCAGATTGTACAGCTTTTGCAGCCGGAGATTTTCACAGCCGATTCCTCAAAGGGAAAAAACTGGCCATTGCTTGTCCCAAACTGGATAGCAACATGGATAACTACAAGGAAAAATTGGTGTCAATGATTGACGATGCTCAGATAGAAACCCTGACCGTTCTGATTATGGAAGTGCCTTGCTGCGGAGGTCTTTTGGGCGTCGCTAAAGCCGCTCGAGACAGAGCCTCACGAAACATTCCGATCAAAGTCATTGTACTTTCCGTTCAAGGGGAAGTAAAAAGTGAAGAATGGATTTAACAATCTCTACTTTACAACAAAAGACCAATCGAAAGTAATAGTCCAAGTATCAGCAAATTTCTGGATGTCTGACCAATCAGGACATTCAGTTCTTTGCCATGATCGATGGATACCATCTTTTTCCAAGTCATAATATGTGGAATCAGGTATAGGAATGGCAAAAGGACTGCCCAAATGGATTCCCGGATAAAAAAGAGGCACAAAAGACAAGCTAGAATGCCATTAAAGAAATAGCCCCATTTCCCGAAGCCTTTTCCAAATAGAACGATGGTGGTCCGCTTGTTGCTTTTCTTATCGGTTTCCCTATCCCGGAAGTTGTTGATAAAAAGAATATTGACGGCACCTAAACCTACAACAGCACCGGCCACGAATGCCAGAACGGGAAAGCTCTGAGCTTGCAAGTAAAAAGTAAAGACCACAGCTACGAAACCAAAGAATATCAGCACAAAGACATCGCCCAAACCGTGATAGGCCAAGGGCCATGGGCCTGCAGTATAGGCGACCAACGAAACTACACACACTGCACCTACCAGTATCATCAACCAGCCACCAAAATAAATCAAACCCAGTCCGAAGGCACAAGCCAGTGCTATCACTACTAAAGTTCCGTAAAGCATATTTTTAGGGTCTATCCAGCCCGAAGCCACAGCACGTGCAGGGCCAAGACGGTTTTCATCGTCGGTTCCCTTTTTGTAATCAAAATAATCGTTGCTGAAATTGGAGGCTATTTGTGCCAACAAGGCAAAGACGAGACATAGTAAGGCCGGAACAAGCTTGAAATGGCCAAAGTGAGCAGCCAGGCTTGAGGCCACCAAAACGGGTACGGAACCTGCTGCCAGGGTCTTTGGACGGGTTGCCAGCAACCAGGCTTTCGGTGAATTTTTAGTTACAACGTGCATGAGGAATGTTTTGATTGCAAAAGTAAAGTGTTTTTTTATATTTGCTCTATTTGTAAAACCTAAATACACGCGATTATGGAAGAATTGACCCTTATCACCCCGACAACTTTGTCTTTATTGGCTCTTTCAAAAATTATTTCGGCTGCGGTTTTACCGGTAATAGCAAAGTGCAATTTGTTTTGCACCATTTTGTAAAACAGTTCGATTTGAGTTTACACGGTAGCCAACCGCAATGATGGCATCAAGATTATAATAAGATGTTTTATAATTCTTATCATCACTGGCGTATCAGTCAAATCTCTTATCAACGATACCTAACCAATTCATCCTTTGTTCCTGTCATTTTAACTTTATTCCTTCTTTGCTTATATTCGAGTATAACGGAGTCAATTTATGACGAGCCTGCCAATCACGTTTAGTATAAATCAAAGGAGATATAACCTCGCCAGTTTCTAATTCGACATCATAGAGATTGTTTATCAATCTGGTTTCATTATCAAAAGAAAGTTGATCCGTGTTGAGCAAAATTAAAAAATCCCAGTCCGAACTTTTCTTAGCGGTACCGTGGGCTCGCGAACCATAAAGATAAAGCTCAGAATCAGGTTCTGTTTGATTATATCAACAATCCTCTGTATTATGAGGTCACGTCGTTTCATATCACGAATATATAATTAAAAAAACAAAATACTGTTGAGGAACGGGTTTTTTGCTTGTTGCTAACGGAAGGCCAGGGCGCGCCTGCCGAAGTGGGTGTGGTTTGGGTATTGTTAGTGGCCGTTTTTGCTATAAAGTCAAATATCCTTTACAAATCTTTTAGTAATACATCACTTGTATTTCCATGTGAACTACGAGGTAATAATATTGTTGTATCTGTCAAAGTGAAATTTGTATGTTTAAAATCAAAAATCCATGGAGAATTCTTTAATGTGTATTCTGTATTCTCAATGAAGATCGATATTCCAAAAATATGCATATTATTATACCAAAATAAATTACTGCCATAAATGGTATCCGATTGGTGTTGACTATCTACCAAAAAACGTTTCACACTTCCTGTTTCATAATTATCAATATAGGTAAGGATGTCAAGGATTTTGCTGCTGTTATTGATAATTTTAAAACTTAACGTACCTGGATATACCCGAATTTGTTTGGTCTTTTTGAATCCGTTAATCGACAGTATTGCCACATACTCACCACTTTTTTCATATTTATGAGAAACTCTATGTCCCCCTTTTATAATATATCCATCGCCAAAATCCCAAGAATAGGCATTACCTCCCAAAGAATCTATCGCAACAAAATCAAGTGTTTCCGTCAAATATGAGAGCTCAGCATTGACTGTGAAATCGGCTGTTTGTACATCCGATCCTTCAAGTGAATTATCACATGCGTTGAAAATCATAAGGCTAAAAGGCAATAATAGAAGGGATAGAATACTTATTTTATTTTGCATTTTTTTTATATTTAATTGTAAATAAACGATGAAATGACGACTTTAAAATGGACACTAACACCTGTGCCATAAGTTAATCATAATCATTGACAGACAGCACTTTATCAACTGCGTTTAATTGATTTTTATAACTGGGATGCGTTTATACACTAAAGAGATGCAACCGCATTGGGATTAAATTGCCATTATAAAAGCCACAAACACTTTCTGTTTCGTATTTTTGCCTTATGGTTTGATATCGTTGTTTTAACATGGTTTGCAGAGGTTTAGTCTGTAAAATCAGTTTACTCAATTGAAGATTAAATCAATATCGAGTGTCTTTTCAGCATCCAAGTTACAAATTATTTGATTATTGTATGATTAAATATTTAAATATTCAATAAAATCTTCATATACTTGAAATCAAACAGAACAAGCATTTTTAATATGTAGAACAAATTTTCAGGAAACAAATGTGTATTTATCACTTAAAAACAAATAATAAAAATGCAAAAACAACCAAAAATTAAATACTTTTACTGATGATCACACTGTGTCATTTTTAATCTGTAATTCACTATATATAAGCATATTATATGATTTTAGCATTATTTACGCAAACTGCACTAACTTTAATTACCCCAACCTTTCTGTTTTCAGCCATCTCTTTGCTGATGCTGGCCTATACCAACCGTTTCCTCTCCTATTCCCAATTGGTCAGGACGCTCAAGGATAAGTACATGGAAAACCCGACAGCAGTGACAGCGGCACAAATCACGAACCTACGCAGGCGCCTAAAATTAACGCGCGCTATGCAGATGCTGGGGATTGGCAGCTTGTTTCTTTGCGTGGGCAGTATGTTTTTTATATACATCAATTTTCCAATAGTTGCTGCATACATTTTCGGGATGGCTTTGATCATGTTGATGCTTTCACTCGGCATATCTGTTCGAGAAATTCAAATATCCAGCCGTGCACTGGATCTTTACCTCAGTGACATGGAAAAACCACAAAAAAAATAAACTAATATATGACAGCAGAAAACTTCAGACAGGAACTCAAACACTTGTCCAACCCACAGAATGCTTTCCAACTTCAACGTTTTTTCAAAACCGGACCCGGTCAATACGGTGAAGGTGATATTTTTTGGGGCATTAAGGTGCCTTATACCCGTGAATTGGTGAAGAAATACAAAAAAATGTCCCTCAGCGAAATAGCTAAGCTCACCCCGGATCCGGTACATGAGGTACGGATGGCTGCCGGTTTTTTGTTGGTGGAATGTTTCAAACGCTCAGACGAAATCGGTAAGAAAGCGTGTTACGATTTTTACATTGAAAACGCTACTTATTACAACAACTGGGACCTGGTGGACATGACAAGTCACCACATTGTAGGTGGATGGCTATACGACAAGGAAAGAGCGCCATTGTATAAATTGGCAGCCAGCGACAATCTTTGGGAACAGCGCATATCCATTATTTCCACTTTTTACCTGATACGAAGGGATGATTTCAACGATGCATTGGCATTGGCCAAAATCTTATTGAACCACAAGCACGACCTCATTCACAAAGCGGTAGGTTGGATGCTCCGCGAAGTCGGTAACCGCAATCCATTGGCCGAAACAGAATTCCTGCTCGAAAACAGACGCTATCAGCAAATGCCCCGCACCATGCTCCGTTACGCCATCGAAAAATTCCCCGAAAAGCAAAGACTGGATTTCCTGAAAGGCAATATTTAAAAAACGTATTGAACCCGCTGCTTCTGAAGACAAGATGTTTCAATAGAGTGTTCAGTACAAGGCGCAGGGTACAAGCCACACCGGAGCGTACTTTTCGTACGTGAGGATTGGCTTTTATCCTGCAACGCAGTAATGGCCGCTGTATTGAGACATCGCTACTTAGTTCTTTCTACTTGCTTCACCCCTTTGACAGTCTTTATCCTCTTCAACAAAGACTTCAACTGACTCGTATCCCCCACCATCACCGTCAACTGCCCACGGAACAATCCATCCGTAGAATCAATGGTAATAGAACGCAAAGTCACTCCAGATTCCTTGGCAATCATGGATGTAATATTCGTCACGATGCCAATATCGTCGTTCCCAACCACTTGAAGCGTAATGGGATAACTGGAGCCATCGGCCTTTCCGGCCCATTTGGCCTTGACCATACGATAACCGAAACGTTCCATCATCTGAGGTGCATTGGGGCAATCATTGCGGTGAATTTTTATACCACCCATGGCTGAAATAAAGCCAAAAACGTCGTCTCCGTAAATAGGGCTGCAACATTTGGCCAGCTTGTAATCAATGCCTTTCAACTGTTGGTCTATGAGAAGCACATCTTCTTTGTTACTGCCTTTTTGAGCAGGCAGCGTATCCACCACGTATGTTTCTGCTGAACGGGTTTCCGTCGGTTCATTGGTCGTCTTTTCGGCACGTTCCATTTCCTGATACAGATCGATGACATGGTTGACTTCCAAACGTTCCGTACCTATTTCAGCAAAGAAATCGGTCACTGTTTTGAACTTCAGCTTCTTGATAACTTTCATCAACATGGATTCGTCGTACTCAATCTTGCGGTTTTTCATGCGACGACGCAAATTTTCCTTACCAAAGTCAGCTTGTTTTAGTTCGGCTTCCTTCAGGGTCTGGCGAATCTTGTTGCGGGCTTTGGAAGTCACCACAAAATTCACCCAATCCTGCTTGGGTGTCTGATTGTTACTGGTCTGTATTTCAACCTGGTCGCCACTCTTCAGCTCATAACGAATAGGCACATTTTTCCCATCGACCTTGGCTCCAACACATTTACTTCCAAGGTTGGTGTGTATACTGTAGGCGAAATCAAGGACAGTGGCCCCCTTGGGTAGTTTGTGCAACTCACCTTTGGGTGTGAAAACATATATTTCGTGTTCATACAGATTCATCCGGAAATCATCCATCAACTTGGAGGAACTGGTTTCCTGAGTCTCTAATATTTCGCGTATACGAGTTAGCATTTCGTCCAGACCCGACTCACTCTTAATGCCTTTGTATCTCCAGTGTGCAGCCAGTCCACGCTCGGCAATTTCGTCCATCCGGTGGGAACGGATCTGTACCTCGACCCACTTGCCATCCTGTCCCATCACCGTAATGTGGAGAGATTCGTATCCGTTGCTTTTGGGAATGGAAAGCCAATCCTTCAATCGCGAAGTGTTTGGCATGTGCATGTCGGTAATGATGGAATACACCTGCCAACAGTCAGACTTTTCCTTTTCCCGTTCAGTATCTATGACTACACGGATAGCAAAAAGATCGTAAATATCTTCGAAAGGAATTTTCTGCTTTTTGAGCTTGTTCCAGATGGAATTGATGGATTTGGTACGACCCTTGATCTCAAATTTTAGATTTGTGGATTCTTCCAGACGTTTTTTGATAGGCTCAATAAAATTTTGGATGTAATCTTCGCGCGATTTTTTGCTTTCATCCAGCTTCTTGGCAATCTCAAAATAAATGCCAGGTTGAAGGAATTTCATCGAAAGGTCCTCCAATTCAGTCTTTATGCTGTAAAGTCCCATGCGGTGAGCCAATGGGGCAAACAAATAGGATGCTTCACCGGCTATTTTCAGGCGTTGCTCTTCAGGATAATATTTAAGCACCCGCATGGTGTTCAGACGGTCGGCTATCATGATGAGGATGACCCGTCCATCCTGGGCAAAAGAAAGCAGCAGATTGCGAAAATTCTCCGTTTCAATAGCTGTATTTCGATCGTAAAGTTCATTGGCTTTGGTCAAGCCGCGGAGAATACCACCAACAGAAGGCCCGAATGTCTTTTCAGCTTCCTCTACGGAATAATTCTTGGAAACTACCACGTCGTAAAGCATAGCGCTAATAATGGAAGAGTGGCGTAGGCCAATTTCACCCGAAACAACAAGTGCCGTATTCATATTTCGAACAATCGGATTGATTTCGGTTATAGTACGTGGCAGCTTACCTGTTTCCACAGCATTCGCCAAAACCGTCCGCACATCTTTAATCTGAGCAGGTGTGGTGTAGTCCCAGACCAGCTTTAATAATTTCCTGTAGAGCTTTAACAGGCGGAGACGTTCTTCTTCGGAAAAGTACATGGCATATCCATTTTTAATGTTATCGTAAAAGTACAGTATTTAGGGAATATTTCTCCTTATTGACCGAAGTTTTTTATCTTTGTAACTCACACCAAAAACAGACAAATAATGTTTACTCAAGAAGACCTGAAACAGCTGGAAAGCAAAGGCATTACCACTCAACAGATTGAGAATCAAATTGGTTATTTCAAAAAAGGATTCCCCTTCCTCAGACTCCAGGGATCAGCATCGGTTGATAAAGGAATTTTGAGTGTAGGTATTGAGGATGATAAAAAATACATAAACAACTGGGAATGTTATCTGAACGGTTCGCATAAAGTGCTCAAGTTTGTACCGGCATCGGGTGCAGCCAGTCGGATGTTCAAGGATCTGTTTGAATTTATGGATGGACCCTCAGAACAGCCACAAACAGATTTTGAGACTCATTTCTTTCAGCAAATACATGCATTTGCTTTTGCTGCTGAACTGGATGAAGCATGTCTCAAAAGTACTTCCAAAACCATCGACCAGTTGATGGAAGAAGGAAAATACAAGATCATCGTCAAAAACCTTTTAACCGTGGATGGATTGAATTATGGAGCACTTCCAAAAGGTTTACTTCAGTTTCACCCATACCCAAAAGGTCCCCGAAAAGCCGTGGTGGAACATCTGGTTGAGGGCGCCTTGTATGCAAAAGGCAATGACGACAAAGTGTACGTACACTTCACGGTTTCACCGGATCACCGTCCACTTTTTGAAGCAGAGGTCAAAGCCTCAGCGCCAACGATCGAAAACAAATTTGGTATTCAACTGAATATCAGCTTCTCCGAACAAAAGCCAAACACAGACACTTTGGCTGCAGATGCTTTCAACGAGCCATTCAGAGACAAGGACAAGATGGTCTTCAGACCTGGTGGTCATGGAGCTTTGATTGAAAATCTGAACGATTTGGATGCAGACATCATTTTTGTCAAGAATATAGACAACATTGTCCCTGACCGATTAAAGGATGTGACAGTCCAATATAAGAAATTGATTGCCGGTGTACTGGTGACCCTTCAGAATCAAGTCTTTGATTATTTAAAAGTGCTCGAAAGCGGCAAATACAACCATGAAGAGCTGTTGGATATCATTCACTTTCTCCAGCAGAAACTATTCACCCGCAACTCAGAATCCAAAACGATGGAAGACAGCGAGCTGGCCATCTACCTGATTCACAAACTCAATCGTCCCATCCGTGTTTGCGGTATGGTCCGGAATGCAGGTGAACCAGGTGGTGGACCGTTTTGGGCATACAATCACGATGGTTCTATTTCCCTGCAGATTCTGGAAAGCTCTCAGATAGACCTGAAGGATCCTGATATGAAAGCCTTGTTTGAACAAGGAACGCACTTCAATCCAGTAGATCTGGTTTGTGCTGTCAAAAATTATAAAGGGGAGAAATTCGATCTGACAAAATTTGTAGATAAACAGACAGGTTTCATTTCCCTGAAATCTAAAAATGGAAAAGACCTGAAAGCACTTGAACTTCCAGGTCTGTGGAACGGAGCTATGTCCGATTGGAACACCATTTTTGTGGAAATTCCCATTGAAACATTCAATCCGGTAAAAACGGTCAATGATTTGTTGCGTCCTCAGCATCAATAGGCTTTAAGCCCATTTTCTTAGCACGCTCCAACATAAAATCAAAAGCAGCCTCAAACTCATTTGGGATTTCGCCGTCAAGGATAGCCTCCTTGATGGCTGATTTTAGATAACCCACTTCTCTGCAAGGTGTCAATCCGAATGTTTCCATAATCAGCTCTCCGCTCACAGGTGGCTGCATATTCCGAATGCTGTCTTTTTGCTCAATATCCAACAATTTCTGACGGACCAACTGAAAATTTCCCAGAAAACGACGTACTTTTTCCTTGTTCTTGGACGTGATGTCGGCTTCACAAAGCATCATTAAATCTTCAATATCGTCCCCTGCGTCAAAAAGAAGTCGTCTCACTGCAGAATCTGTAACAATTTCTTCGCTCAACACGATGGGCCGCATGTGAAGACCTACCATTTTCTGGACGTACTTCATTTTTTCGTTCATTGGAAATTTCATCCTGCGAAAAATACCTGCAATCATTTTTTCTCCGATGAAATTGTGGTTGTGAAAAGTCCAGCCAGCTTTGTTGTCCCAACGTTTGGATGCTGGTTTGCCCACATCGTGGAAAAGTGCTGCCCAACGCAGCCACAAATTTTCACTGTTGTCAGCTAGCCTATCCAAAACGTCCAATGTATGGTGAAAATTATCTTTATGACCTACCCCATCCTTGGTTTCCACGCCTTTCAAGGCTGTGAGCTCCGGTAAAATGATATCCAGCAACCCACAGGCTTCCAGCAGTCTGAAACCTATGGAAGGCCTTCTGGATGTCATCATCTTGTTGAGTTCATCAACTATGCGTTCACCGGAGATAATGGCGATACGGTCTTTGTTTCGCTCGATGGCTTCAAAAGCCTCTGGAACAATTTCAAAATCCAATTGGCAGGCAAAACGGATGGCACGCATCATGCGCAATGGGTCATCGCTGAAAGTGATGTCCGGATCGAGGGGTGTTCTAAGCAACATTTCGCGCATATCTTCCAGTCCTTCAAAAGGATCAAGCAATTCGCCAAACTTTTCCTTGTTCAGGCAGATTGCCAAAGCATTGATGGTAAAATCCCGCCTTTTCTGGTCGTCTTCCAAGGTGCCATCTTCCACTATGGGTTTACGGGAATCCCTTTGATAGGACTCACGACGAGCACCGACAAATTCCAGATCGAATTCTTTCAAATGTACCTGAGCGGTACCAAAGTTCTTAAAAACGGTCACCTTGCTGCTTTTTCCGAGTTTTTTGGCAACTAGCCTGGCCAATTCGATACCACGTCCAACCGTAACCACATCTATATCCTTGGAAGGCCGGTTTAAAAAGAGGTCACGAACGAAGCCGCCGATTACATAGCATTCAACTTGTAGTTCGTCAGCTGCCTCTGAAATGACATCAAAGACTTTATTTTCTATTTTTTCACGTAAATTCACAATTCTTTCCATCTATTATACGACAAAAGTATATTATTTTCGGGGAATGGAGTACTTTTGCATCCCATAAAGATTATTCGAGCATGTTTGGACGTGTTTTTTTACCCTATATTTTTCTAAGCCTCACCAGCTTACTCAGTTCTTGCGCATCAAAAAATGATGTACTGGCTGATGATTATTTAAATCAGGCAAGGGATCTGATCAAAACTCAACAATTTCAATTGGCCAAATTATACGTTGACAGCGTTCGAATCAAGTTTCCCAAAGAATATGTCAAAATTCGCGAAGGCATTACGGTGATTCGCGAAATAAATTTCGCCGAGCAAAAACGAACCCTGGCCTTTTGTGACAGCATGCTCAAAGTCCGTCAGAACGAATTGCCTGATGTTCAGAAACTTTTTGTCTTTGAAAAAAATGCTGAATACGAAAGCATCGGTCACTACGTCTACAAGTCTCAGTCTGAGGACAGAACAATTGGAAGGACCTTTCTTCAGACCAAAGTGGATGAAAAGGGCAATCTGATCCTGACCAGCTATTACAGTGGCGGTCGTGCCATAAATCACAACTCATTGAAGGTAACCTCAAACGACGACTCCTATGCCGAAAGTTTGGTGGTCCCAAGAGACGGTGCTTTAAATTATCAATTCAACGATGGCGGCATGCACTATGAAATTGTTCGCTTCAATCAAAAGGCTGAAAATGGCGTAGTCAATTTCATCCTGTCCCACGAAAACAATCCAATCACCATCACTTTGGCTGGTGGTACATCAAATGTCTACAAAATTACGACTGATGAGAGAAGGGCTATGAAGGCTGCTTCCGACCTTTCTGTCATTTTAACCGACATCAACCGCTTACTCAATGAAATTCGTTTGTCTCAGGCAAAAATGAGTTACATCCAGAAAAAACAGGAAAGCTTTGAAACCTCTTCGGACAGCAACTAATCTATCTGTTTAGCGTAAACCTCAGACTAAATCCAAAGGCCGAACTGGTAACCGGATAAGAAGAAACCAACGGCACCGATGCATTTCTGTCGTAGAAAATCATCATATTCATATTCTTGCTGATAACATAGTCACCCTGCAACTTGATGGCGAAGGTCTTATTGCCCGAAGAAGCCTGCGTGTAGTTCTGCTCAATCTTGCGCAGGAGTGTATGCATGTTTTTGTAGGACAAGGTACCGGATAAACTGAAATCATTCTTGACTTTGGATTTTTCCATAAATCCCCAAGGATGGAAATTGCTGATCTTGTAATCTGTTGTCACTTCATATTGGTCTATATCAGCTTCAATGACCTGACCACCTGCAATACTGAGGTTCATGGTCCTGCTCTTGTTCCAAACCGTTTTGACTGACCAACCATTCAGGAGGGTACCTCTCACACCAAACAAGGGATTGAATGCCTCCATCAATGTGACGGAAGACACATCATACATAGATGATGGAATCGGATTATCGGTCAGCACATCCCTGACAAATCCCAAACCATTTCCTGCGTCAACGAAAGTGTTGTAGGAAGTAAACTGAGAAGCATTATACGTACAAGTATATGCGTGATTTAAAGTAACATTTTTAAAGTATTTCCGTATGAAATCCAGATTGGACAAACCATCGTATGTAAATCCATAGTTTGGCAACAAAGCACTTAATGCCGGAAAGATGTTTAGATTAGAAGATTGAATATCTTTTCCTGTATAGGCTGCCAAAAATGCGGGTATCAATACGTCAGCCGAATTCTTATCGAATGTTCCGTTATTGGCATTGTATGGCGTATTTTTAAATGCAGTGCCCAACAGGAAGCCGGCATCCGGATATTTCACGCCGGCCATTTTTTTATCCAGACGTGCAGCAACAATGGCACGGTTGTCGAGAAATTTCTGAAATGTTTTGGAAGCATAACCGTTGGAGGCCTTTGGTGAATCGAAAGCTGTTGCAAGAGCAATGGTTGTCATTGTAAACGTACCTGTCTTAGTTTGTGGCATACCGGTGAACATATACTGAATCTGGGAATTATAACTCCAGGATCTGGCTGCATTCAGGTCAATTTTTAATCCGGGTAATGGTTCAAGAGAAGCCTTCAGACGTAAGTCTGTTACATTTGTCACGACGGCTGGACTTACAACGGAATCATTATTGATGAGCCAATTCTTTTCCAAGGCTTTATCCAAATAATTGTCGGGTTGAAAGCCAAGGGCAAAATCCCAACCAGGAGCCGATCCATAATTGGAATTTCCAAACAATCCGGATTCAGGTTGAAATCCCGGAAGAATCATACCATCGGACTTTTTATAAGTCATCGAGACATTGCGCAATGACATGAGGGTTCTGGCTGCTATCTCAGCAGTTTTGTACCAACCTTCGCTTTCTAAAGGCGGCTTTTGTACCACCGTCAGTTTAACGACTTCATTCACGGCGGCATAAATCACCACATTGTTTTCGTCTTTGATCTTGTATTTAAGTGGAATATTCTTGCCCAATGAATCAATCGCCATGACGTATATCCGTTTGTTTTTCAAATCATGTTTGACAATCAAAATAGAGTCGGACATCAAAGTCACTTCCTTTTCATATTTCTTAGCCTCTTTGACAGGCTTTTCATTGGGTTTCTCAGGAACTGCCGGAGTCTTGGTCGTACTGTTTGCCGCTACAGTCTTTTTGGGACTCGGTTGAACCGGTCGCTTAGTCTCAGACATTTTCTTTAAGACGGTTTTCAGAAAATCCGACTTATTGTAGATCGTCATCAGGTTTGCAGACGAAGTCAGTGACAGCAAGCGGTTGTTGGTTATTTGATTGCCTAAATTGGTTTCTGTGGATGAAACAGCTGTTCTCGCCCAACTATAAACGGCATTGTATTGGGTATTCAGTGTAACAAAATCGAGTACTGGAATGCGGGACAATGGTACTTGCCAGGTTAGGTTGGCCGTCTGAGTATAATCCAGTGGCGTACCAAATTCACGCAGACTACGGGTCACCGTGTCTTTCCAGTTTTCATATTCCGAGGCAAACAAGTCTTTGTTGACCGGTGAAGATACCGTTTCTTCCACTTCAGCCCGGTTATTCATGTTAAAATTCAGTTTGAGATCCTTGGTGATGTTCCAATTGACGGCCATATCGGTGTTCCACAAAAAGTTCTTGCTCACAGTCAGTGGAAATAGTTCACCTGAATTGGCAGAAGTAGTGGTCAAGTCTCTGGACTGCAATTCGTAATAGTATCTCATCAAATTGGAGTTGGCCGTTATCGAATTTGGCAATATACCCAGATTTAATTCCTTCAGCGTCTTTAACCAGGGAGAGGTCATCTTCTTATCCTTGGCAAAGGGTTGCCAGGGTTTCAGAGGTGAGGCATACGAATAACTGACACCACCATTGTAATTCTGGGTGATTTCATGGTCTGTTGTCGGATCGTGTGCCAATGCTTCCGTGGAACTGTAATTGAAGGAGAAGTTGGCCGGGTCAATGGGAAGCGGCGTTTTGCTCTTCAAGTCTATACGAACGTTTGTCAGATTCAAGCTCCGATAATTTTTAGTAGTCTGACTATAGTTCATGATGGAGTCGCGACCTTCCTTCGTCTTGGTGGCTTTCAGCTCCTCATTCATCAATAAGTCTTCGTTCAGAGGATCGTATTTCGGCGTTGTCTTTTCGGATGAAATAGAATAATATAAAGGGATGCTCACTTTTGCCTTCTCGGGAAGGAAGCGTCCAAAGTTAAAGTTGAAAGACATGTTGTATTGGTTGTAATCACTCATCCTGCGTTGCGAAACACTTTGACCGAGCGCTCCAAAACCGGCGCTTTCATAACGACCACTGGCGGTAATGGTACCCAAATCGGACAAGCCAAGCACGGTACTTCCCAAAGCTGCCCAGCCTCCTTCTTCACGGAATCCGGAAAGCCTCAATTCATTGACCCATACTTCAACGGATTTAGTCGTTGTTGCATTGTTGCGAATACCAATCATAATGGTCTTTACCTCAGAAAGTGAAGGATTACCAATGATCTTAATCTTGTTTTGTTTGTTGTTCGGATCATATTCAAAATACTCTTTGGTATAGCTTGAGCCACTGGTATTCCTGTTCGTTTTGACTGCTGTCAAAAGATCGAAAGGTATGTCCATGAAATTGTTCGTTGGCCAGATAGAGGTCGCCACATTGTTGTATGGCTCCGAAATTTCCAGAGGCACTTCGTATTCATAATAATTATTCTGGTTATCTGTTCCCAATCGCATGAAAACGGACATCTCGTAGTTCTTAGGCTTGTCAATTTCTTCTTCAAACGCTTCAGCATGGACGTACATCTGCAGTCTTTTGTATTGTCTGAAGTCATAGGTCTGATTTTTATAGACACCTCTGGCATCACTGGGAGATAAATGACCGATTTTAATGGAAAGAGATTGCTCATCCTGGAAAAACACACCAGGCTGACTTGGATCTGTTTCCTGCAAAACACCGGGAGGCATGGTATATTTGATGGGTGTACGACCTGAATTTTCTTCCAGACTTACGGTAGAAATGTCTACAGTTGCATCTGTAACGGGTACTGTACCTCTTGCGTTCAATTCTTTCGTATAATTGCGCCAATCTCCCCGAACCAGGTCCAGACTGGCAAGTCGCAGGATGGTACTATCCTGGAAACCTGTCAGGAACATACGAATGAAACGGATACTGTTGAAACCGCTGATGGTTCCAACCTTTTTTCCACTGGCAATGGGCACTTTAAACTGATACCAGGAAACCGGTTCCACTTTCCCGTTTTTCAGGGTCACGGAAGTTGTTCGTTTGTCGTTGATGTAATTTTGTCCAACGACCATATCATTTGGACGAATAGAGACCTGGTATTGATAATATCTTTCGCTTTCATTCAGGGTAAAATCCAGGTTGATGTCTTCCACGTTGGGCAATGTGGTTGCTGCTGTAGAATAAGATTCTCCCGTCGAACCGGTGGACTGGGAGTTTCCGTCCATTCCGTTGAAATGCTTATAACGTTGCAGAATACTCAATCTTTCGTTGTCAAAATCGGTACCTCGAAAATAATGGTAATTATCAGCGTCAGGGTCGTTGATGGGTGAAAACGGATCTTTTTCCATTGCATCCAGAGTGGTGATATCCACTTTGCTACGAATACTTTGAACATAATCTGAACGCCAGTTTTTTTCTTCATCTGTAGTCAAACCGTCCAAACCGACATCCTGTATGGCACGGACACCAGGTGTATTATCAAAAGCATAGGCAGTCGAGGTCTTTCCGGATACTTTACCCCACTTGGTTGTAGTGATGAGGTTACTGTCGTTGGCGTTGGTGGCCAGACCATTTTCAAATGAGCGTTTTCCATCTTTCAGGACGTCTTCGGAAATCTCGCCAAGGTTAAAATATAAATCACCCCCTTTGGCAACACCAAGGCTGTCGTAGATAAATGGATCCATCATCCAAAACTCAATGTACTCGACATTGTTGGATTCAAAGTTGGTGTATCCGGATTCTATTTTACGCATGATACCACCCCATTTGTTTTCAGTATTTTTGAGTGTACCATCCGGGTTTATGTCTGTATTGAAATTGTAGGGACCTCTTTCCTTGGGGTAATAAGCCAGATTCATGACAGAAATCTGACCAGTCTGATTGTAAGCCATGTCACGATCCGGGAAAATTTCCTTTTCCTTGACTAAGCGCACATAATGATTGGACAATTGTTCGATATCGTTACGGATATGACTGGGTGTCTGAGAACTGGTGTTTTGTGTGAAAATACCGTCAATGGTATACCAAGCCAAAAGTGAGCGGTTTTTTCCATACTCCAGGTTATCGCTCAACTTTGCTTCAGGAAACAATCCTCCCGACGGGTCGTAAGGTGTACTTGCCAAAAACCATTGGGTTATATCCTTCAGATTGATAGTCTTCTTGGAATCTTCAAAGTCATCCACATAAGACATATCTTTCATGGTTTTGGACGAACCGGCTATCAATTGTGCCACTTCAGCATTCACCTGAAACTGAGAGGGTTTGGTGGCATTCAGGAAGGGTATTTTGTCTATTAGATTGGTCAAAAGCTGAGACTCGGTCTTGAAGGATGTATTCAGGCCCCACAAGGTATTGGACACAGACTCCAGCCCCATTTCCACTTTGGTGGTCATGGGTGTTTCTGACAAATGCATCAAAGTACCACCCAAACTAAAATTATCGCTGAATTTATAATCCATTGATAGGCCAGCCATGGTTTTGCGCATCATGCTAAAAGTTGATTTGTCCTCACAGGTAGCATTGATGGCTGTACCTGAATTAATCAAAGCTTCATTGAGAATGGTCACCGTACCCATACCATAATCAACCGTATAATCGGAGTTTTCGGTCAAAGTTTGTCCTCCTGCAGTGACAACCACGGAACCTTGAGCAACATTGGTTGCACCCAGTGAAATGGTCGCTCCAGATGAAGCCTTGTATGACCCGTTTATGCTGAACTTATTTTTCTCTGTCATCTGCTGTGCGACCGTCAGTGTTGAATCGTAAAGCTCCTCAAACACAAATTTATCTGCAATGGCATCGTCTCCTATGGCTTTCCGAAGATTTCTTCCAAAAGGTTCCAACACAGGAAAAATGATGCGTCCGTTGGAGGATTGCACGGTGTAACCTTCCACATAGTCAAATATTCCGTCGGAATAAGCTTCTTTTCGACTGTTTAAACGGTCCAGCCCCATCACCCTCAACAAGGGGATACTCTTTATTTTACCTTCATTCAGGTAATTCATGTACGTACCAACAGAGTCGTTTTTGTAGGATACGTTCAATTCAAAATCCTCCGATTCCATCCTGTATGCTCCAATGGAATAAACATTTTTCATCATCAACTCCCAAGTTGGAGAGGTAGGTGAATAATCCGTTCCTTTCAGCATTTTCAGGAACAAGGTTTTAGGTGATTCTATGCCGTCCGTTGAAAACTCACCGACCTGATACGTTTGTCCATTTTTCGTATACTCGTAAGCCACAGCCAATATTTCATCGCTGTTGAGCGACCTTTTGAGCGAAATATAACCCAGATTGCTGTTTAGGGTATAGTCGGATGGTTCAAGCCTCTGAGCACTTTCCAAACGTTCAAAATCTTTACCTACAGTTATTCCGTTGGAACTAAGACCTTCCAGGGTCGCATTGACATCGCTGAAATTTCGTGCAGCGACAAATTGCGTGATCAAATCCGAATATAGTCTGTTGCTGGCATTTGCCGGTAGCTCACTGCTGCCTTGTTCCCAATATTTATTGAACAGGTAACCAGATGTTTCACACATATCTGCAAAAGCAACAATGTTTCTGGCATCATCGAGGATACCACTTTTGTTGGTTACCCAAACTTCCACCTTGGTGATGGTGATACCTGATGAGATATAAGGCAATTTGCTCATCCATTGATCAAAATTGCCACGGAAAAACTGAGAGAGGAAATAGTGACGGTTTTCATCATAAGCTGCCACATCCACCGAAAAATCGGTTTTTTGGACACCTCCGCTTAAACTCACGGACTTCGTTTGTGATTGTTGTTGAGAAAGAACAGCAGCCAGGGATAATTTTCCGAATTGAAGTTCGGTCTTGACTCCAAACAGAGAGGATCCTCCACTAATCAACGAACTGTTGACGGGCATACTGACATTACCACCCTCCAAACTTTTTAAAATTTCATCCTCTTTGCCCTTATAATTCAGCTTGATGGCTTTGGCATCGTAGTCGAACACGGCTTCAGTATCATAATTCATGTTCACGTCAATCTTGTCACCCACTTTACCATTGACACTCATCTGGATGTTGTTGTCAAAATCGAAATAGGTTTTATTTCGGGCAATTTCGGACAAGGAGGGATTATCCACTTTGTTGTTCTTGATGCTGAATTTGGTTTCGACCGATCCTTGAGTCTTCAGTTTCACGCCGCCTTCTCCAAATATCTTGTCTCCCAAACCTAAGTCAAAGGACATGTCTGTCAGTGAGAATGCATCTTTTTTCTTAGTGAAATCGACCTTATTTTTCTCGCGCCAATAAGCAGCTGAAGACTGTTGTTGTTGAAACTTGATGTATTCCTCGGTATTCATGTTGATGGGCGTCGTAATTTCCTGATCCCCCAGCATAGTCCTTATGATGTAAGTTCCAGTCTCTGAATCATATTCCACCACATTCTTTATATTTTCCGGATCTTTTAGGTCAGCTGCTGAAGTTTGGCCAAGGTCTTCGTATGTTTCAGGTACTGTTCTGGCAACAGGATATTTCATTTTAGGATTTGTCTGTTGAAGCGTATCTTTTTTAACAGGCGCTGCCTGCTGCGAGATCTCTGGTGATGAGGCAGCATACAAACTGAAAACACATAAGAGTGCAAACAGTAAACTAAAATATATGGAATGACTGTTTTTCAATGATTTACAATAATTTCAAAGCTGCTTTAATAACTTGTTCCACCTTCATATCCGGTAAATCAAGCAATAATTTATTCACCGCTTTCAAGGATACCGATTGTACGAAACCCAACATTTGCAAGGCAGCTACAGCTTCTTCGCGAACCAGACTATTTGAGGCACCTTTTGCAGAAAACGCATCCGAATGCACACCGGATTTTCCAATTTTATCCTTTAGGTCGACAATGATGCGTTGAGCAGTCTTCAATCCAATGCCTTTGACTCCTTTTAAAATTCCGATGTTTTCACTCAGAATACAGCTTTCCAGTTCAGAAACAGCAAGCGATGAAAGTATCATCCTGGCGGTATTGGCTCCTACCCCGGAAACGCCAATCAGTTGCTGGAAAGTCGCGCGTTCGGATAGTGTTGAAAATCCGTACAATATATACGCATCTTCTCTGATTGCTTCGTAAATATAAAGTTTACAAGACGTCAAAACTTGTATGTCCGAGTAAGTGTTTAAGCTGATATTTATGAAATAGGCCAAACCCTGATTTTCCAATATAACATTGGTTGGTGTCAATGTTTCTACCTGTCCTTTGATGTATTCTATCATAAATTTAATAATTATGTTGCATTCATGCCCTATGCTCGCAAGAATAGAACGTATATTTCATCAAAAACGTATATTTCAAGACAAAAAAATACAGGTTTTTTACATCCAAAAATAAATTAAAATATGTAAAAAAAATACCTATAAAAGTACAATAATATAGCTGTATTTAAGTTCTTACTACAACTATATAAAATGAACTTTATGCAGTATACATCTCTACTCATTTTTTTAACTTCATTCATAGTTTCCTGGATCGCAATTCCTAGCATCATTAAAGTTGCAAAGGAGAAATGTCTGTTCGACAGACCCAATGAAAAACGCAAAATTCACACAAAAAGTATACCTAATCTGGGTGGTGTAGCCATTTTTCTGGGTTTTTATTTCAGCACCCTGATGTTCCGTGTACTTTGTGACTCAGTTGAATTGAGCGCATTGTGTGCAGCTTCAGTCCTGCTCTTCTTTGTAGCCCTTAAGGACGACTTGATATGCACAGCTCCGAAACACCGATTGTTTTATCAATTTATTATTTCGCTCATTATCATTTTGGTGGGTCAAGTCTATTTTTCTCATCTTCCTTTTTATGAATCCGAAGGGGTTATCCTGAAAATCATCAACATGTGGGTTTCCCTTGTTTTCATAGTTGCCATGATCAATGCGGTTAATTTCATAGATGGCATTGATGGGCTGGCTGGTTCCATTTCGCTGTTTATCTTCTTGTTTTTTGGTTTTATATTTTACCAATACAATGAACATTCCTATGCATTTATAGCTTTGGCATTGGCTGGCAGTACACTTGGATTTCTGCTTTTCAATCTTCATCCTGCTAAAATTTTCATGGGCGACATAGGCAGTACATTGCTTGGTATTTTTATGGCAGTGTTTGCCATCAAGTTGAGCAATATGGAACCTTTGAGACTGGGTATCCTGCCGGTTAGGAATCCGACTTGCCTGGCATTTGCTTTACTTATTGTTCCTATCATGGATATGATTACAGTCATAATCATCCGTCTAAGTCTAAATATTTCTCCATTTTTCGCTGATAAGCGTCATACACATCACCGTCTTTTAGCACTGGGTTTGGGTCATCATGCCATCACGTTGACGTTGTTGGGTTTCAATATCTTTGTTGTGGCCATTTATTTTGTGGCTAGCATGTTTATGAATTCTTTCTTAACGGGGTTGACGATACTTATTATTGCAGGGCTGTTTGAGATTGGGTTGTACAAGTTGTATGAGAAAAAGACTTTAGCTGAATAGGTTAAAAACTAGTACGAAATAAAGGGAATAGGTTGCTCATAATTGAAAAAAATCTTTTTTTTACCATTATATTGACAGCGCTTCATTCGTGCAGCAGTATTGCCTGCGTCTCAACTAGCCCTGACTTGTGAGTGCTAGACTCCGCCACGATTTTCTAGTCTCTACGAGCCGTCGAAAATTGTATTGGCGGATTCGGCGCGCTCACTACGCCAGGTCGTCGAATTTCGACTACGACAACACCGCTTTACTCCATACGCTTATCAGGTACATTTGATAAAAGAGTTTCTATATGCAGCCTTAGAAAACCAACTTTCTTTGGTGGTACGACTTTAAATAGGCAGTAACTATATCAATCAGATAAGCGAACAGTGGATAGCGGCATGGCTGACGGCGACTAGTGAGCCGGAAGTTATGCCGCTACCCACTGTTCGCGCTGTAAATAAATAAAAAAAAATTGCCCTTTTGAGACAATCTTTTTTTATTATTGAGTGATCGAATTTTATTTAAAGATCAGCCTGTAGAGGTCATTGCCATTGGCGTAGATCAAAAGGGCAAACAACAGGAACATGCCGACCATTTGGGCGTATTCCATGAACTTATCGCTGGGCTTACGTCTGGCGATGATTTCATAGAGCAGGAACATAATGTGACCACCGTCAAGTGCGGGGATAGGCAAAATATTCATGAAAGCCAGAATGATGGACAGAAACGCCGTCGTTTCCCAGAAGTTTTTCCAATCCCAGTCAGGAGGAAATAAACCGCCGATTGCACCGAAACCACCCAAACTCTTAGCACCTTCCTTGGTAAAGGCATATTTCATGTCACTGGCATAGCCTGTCAATTTGCCAATACCTTTGTTGACCCCGGCAGGAATGGATTTTATCACTGAAAATTCTTGCTTGTTCAATGGATAAATTTCATTGATCATCTTGGTGTAGAATCCCAATTTACCCTCTTTATCAGGCGTTATTGATATAGTCTGAGAAATACCATTTCTGAAATAAGTCAACTGAATCATACTGTCTTTGTGCAAAGCCAGCTCCTCGGCAAATTCGGGAAAAGTAGCGAATGTCTTGCCCTGGATGGCTGTAAGACTATCACCGGCTTTCAATCCAGCCAGTGCGCAAGGGGAACCGTTCATAACATCTTTGATGACTGTCGGAAAACGGTAACCGGCAAATCCTTTTTTTCCTGCAATGATCTTCTGCATGAATTCAGCAGGGATTTTAACGATTTGTTCTTTATTGTCGCGGATCACAACCACTTGGGAAGCTTCCACGATCATACGCAAAGAGACGTCGTTGTAACGTTCTATTTTTACGCCATCTGCAGAAACAAAACGGTCTCCATCTACAAAACCAGCAACGTGTGCAGCCGGAGAAAAATCCATACCCATTTTCGCATTTGCCATTGGAAGATATTCATCCCCCCAAACATTGAGCACAGCTGAATAGATAACCAACGCCAGAATAAAATTGAATAAGACACCAGCCACCATGATCAACAAACGCTGACCCGGGGTTTTGGTACGGAATTCCCAAGGTTGGGCTGGCTGTGCCATTTGTTCCGTATTCATGGACTCGTCAATCATACCTGAAATGGCGCAGTAACCACCGAGTGGTACCCAACCTAAACCAAATTCGGTTTTATCCGGTTCTGCCTTGAAGTCTTCCGGAGCTTCTTTTGAAAACCAGGAAAAACGAAGTTTTCCATTGATCTTTTTTGCTCTGAAAACCGAGAAGAACGGATTGAAGAACATATAAAACCTCTCAACCCGGACTTTGAACATGCGGGAAAATATGAAATGTCCAAACTCATGTACAAGGACAAGTATGGACAGGCTTAAAATCAACTGCAACGCGCGTATCAAAAATGATTCCATAATTTATTATTGGTGTAATTGTTTCTATTAGTATTAATGTATAAACGATTTTGCCAAAACTCTTGCTTCTGCATCGGAGGCAACGTAGTCTTCGTAGGTGGGTTTGAGTATAAAACTTGATTTTTGCATCGTTTTCTCAATCAGGTCCGACATTTCAAGGAAACCCAGCCGATCATGAAGGAAGGCATCTACAGCCACTTCATTGGCAGCATTCAGGACACAAGGCATAGTACCACCTTTTGCCATCGCATCATAAGCCAGCGATAAATTTCTGAAACGTTTCAAGTCTGGTTTCTCAAATGTCAAGGAAGAAAATAGATTAAAATCAAGCCTTGGATAATTCATTTTTAGGCGTTCAGGATAGCTGAAGGCATACTGGATGGGCAATCGCATGTCGGGTAAACCCATTTGAGCTTTCACTGCACCATCCTGAAACTGAACCATTGAATGAATAATGGATTGCGGATGGACCACTACCTCAATTTGATCGGGTTTGAGATTAAAAAGCCATTTAGCTTCAATCACCTCAAAACCCTTATTCATCATAGATGCTGAGTCAATGGTAATTTTTGCACCCATTTCCCAGTTCGGATGTTTCAGTGCCTGATGTTTCGTAACCAAAGCCAATTCGTCGAGTGTGGAGTTACGGAAAGGTCCTCCAGAAGCAGTCAGAATAATTTTTTCTATCGGATTGTAAAATTCCAGACACTGGAAAATGGCTGAATGTTCGGAATCCACAGGCAAGATGGGCACCTTGTATTCCATAGCTAATGCCGTGATAATTTCACCTGCCACGACCATGGTTTCCTTATTGGCCAGTGCAATGGCTTTTCCTGCTTTGATGGCATGAATGGTAGACCGGAGACCAGAATACCCCACCATGGCAGCTAAAACCAGATCAATGGGCTCGGATTCCACGATTTGGTCAATAGCGTCATTTCCTGCATAGACCTTAATTGGCAAGTCGGCCAAAGCCTCCTTGAGTTTGTTGTAATGTATTTTGTTTGCAATGATAACAGCTTCAGGTAGAAACTTTCTGGCCTGTTCAATCAGTAAGTCCACCTGATTGTTGGCAGTGAGGGCGTATACTTCAAAATGATTCGAATGTGCTTCGATCACTTCCAGCGCCTGCTTACCAATGGATCCGGTGGAGCCAAGAATTGCAATCTGTTTCTTAGTTATTTGGTTGTTTTCTTTCATTCAAATTTCCTGTTCTCAAAAAACAATGTAGTCCTGCGGGTTTAAAGCAACCCCTTTATGCCACAACTCAAAGTAAAGATTGGGCAAAGCCTTGCTGCCCGGATCCTGACCGACAATGCCGATAGCCTCACCAGCTTTCACTTTATCACCTTGTTTTTTGAGCAATTCTGTATTGTGTTTATATATAGAAATATAATCGTTATTGTGCTGTACCTGAATCACATAATCGTAATCAGACGTATAACCGGCAAAAAGAACCGTTCCATCCAATACAGAAAGTGTTGGCTGTCTGTCCGTAATCTGAATATTGACACCATAACTTTTGATCTTCGGATTGAAAGTCGAAATGATCTTGCCTTTGGTTGGTGGATAAAACAATACACCTTCCGCTTTGGGCTGTTCATTCAGTAAAGAAAGATTGTATTTTTCCGAATCTTCGTATTTTGCACGGAAAGCGACTTCTTTTTTAGTTGCCTTCATCAGTTCCAAATGGCGGTTGGCAAGCGTATCCAAAGGAATATTCTTACCATTCTTTTCGAGAGTGTCTACTGGTATGTCTCCAGAAATGATGTCCTTCATGACAGCAATATATTGTGTCTGCTTATTCATGACATCGGCCATTGAATCCACACGAATGGTTTCAGAAAGCAACTCTTCCCTGAGTTTAGGATCCAAATCTTCCGGCAAAAGTGATTTTAGTGGGGTATGAGATAACAAAAGCAGCGATAGAAAGAAAAAGACAATAAAAATCGATGCCGCTAGAAATAGTCCATCCATCAGAGATACCCTGAGGGAAAAAACATTTTCCAGCGTACTTTCATTAAAAATCGACAGCTGAAATTTCTTCTTCAGTCTTTCGACATGTCTTTTTAACTTCGTTTTCTTCATTCGTTGTGTAAAGGATACAAAATTAGCAGAATTTCACAGGTATCCGACATCAATGGCTCTTAAAAAATAATAATATGTCCGGTTTCCGGTTCAAAACCGAAAGAATCACTGTGAAATAAGGACTGAATCCGTTGATTTTTCATTAATTCAGAGGGAGTTCCGGTCTCCACACTGGTACCGGGAGTCATCAACCATATTTTATCAGAAAGTTTTAAGGCCAAATCAATTTCATGTGTAGAAATCAATATCGTCTTCTGCATTTCATGAGCAAGTTTCTTCAAAAGGAGCATCATTTCTACCCGATTTGGTAAATCCAGGTGTGAAGTTGGTTCGTCCAGAAGTATGAAAGGGGTATCCTGAGCCAAAGCTTTGGCTATCATCACACGCTGATGTTCACCATCAGACAGTTCAGTGATGAGCCGGTCCGCAAAATCCTCTAAATGAACGGCTGCCATTGATTCAGAAATCCGATGTTCATCCTCTTTGCTGAGTTTTCCTGAAAAAGTCGTATAAGGATGTCGCCCCATGGAAACCATCTGTTTAACAGTGATGTATCCCAACCGGACTGGATCTGTCAATACCAAACCAAACAATTTAGCCCGCTCAGGCAAAGAGACTTTAGGTAGTTCAATACCCTGAACTTGTATGGTTCCATTCAAGGGTTCCTGCAATCCACAAAGTGTCCTGAGTAATGTTGATTTACCACAGCCATTGGGTCCGATGAGTGAGATCATCTCCCCTTCTTCTGCCTGCAGGTTCAGATTTTGTTGTACCAGAATCTCTTTCTTTCCCCGTCTGTAACCAATGGTCAAATCAAAGGTCCGAATCATGGGCTTAGAGTTCAATAAGACCTTCGGGCAATTTTACACGCATCTCCCGTTTTTTGTTATTAATGTCGGTAAAGAATTCATCGGCCACTGGCATTAGAAACTCCCCCTTATCGTTTACAACCCGAAACAGTACGTTCATGGTAGAGTCGTCCACTTCAGCAACATCACCCAGATAACCTGCCGTTTCGTCAAAAACTTTAAATCCGATAAAAGCACTCCATTCGTCCGAAGTTTCTTCTGGTTCATCGTCGGCAAACTTAACCGGATAATAAACCACTTTATTAAAAAGTTCTTTGGCTTGAAACTCATTTTTGATACCTTCCAGACGCACTAAAGCTGTTTCCTCGGAACGAAAACGGTAGGATTCCACAAAAAATGGCACCAGAATGCCATCCATTTCCAAAACCCAATACGGAGATTCGGTACGGTCAAAAACGTCACTGGTAAAACCAAATGAGATTTCACCGGATATGCCATGTGACTTATATAACTTTCCAATGGGAAATACGTCAGATTCTCTGATCATCTTAAATACGTCTTATATGAGCACCCAATTGATTCAGGCGACTGTCAATATTCTGATATCCTCTGTCTATTTGTTCAATATCTTTGATGGTGCTGACTCCTTCGGCAGACATGGCAGCAATTAAAAGCGCTATACCGGCACGGATATCGGGTGAAGACATGGTACAACCACGCAAGGCTTGTCTTTTGCCAAGACCTATAACAGTGGCACGGTGCGGATCACAGAGAATAATCTGCGCACCCATGTCAATCAGTTTGTCCACAAAGAACAAACGACTTTCAAACATTTTCTGGTGAATCAGGACACTGCCCAGAGCCTGAGTGGCAACCACCAGCATCACACTGAGCAAGTCCGGGGTCAACCCAGGCCAGGGTGCATCAGCGACCGTCAGGATGGAACCGTCCATAAACGTATCTATGGTATAGGAATCCTGAGCAGGAATAAATATGTCATCGCCTCGTCTTTCCATTTGGATACCAAGTCGGCGGAAACTTTCAGGAATATTTCCTAATTCATCGTAAGCTACCCGTTTGATGGTTAGTTCAGAACCAGTCATGGCGGCCATTCCGATAAAACTACCCACTTCAATCATATCGGGTAGTACACGGTGGCTACAACCACCAAGTGTTTCAACACCTTCAATAATTAGGAGGTTAGAGCTTATACCGGAAATCTTTGCACCCATATTGTTGAGCAAGCGGCAAAGCTGCTGTATGTAAGGTTCGCAAGCAGCATTGTAGATGGTCGTGGTTCCCTCTGCAAGAACAGCAGCCATCAGGATATTGGCTGTACCGGTGACGGAAGCCTCATCGAGCAACATATAACTACCACGAAGTTTATCGGCTTTCACCTCAAACAAGGAACGTTCAGACTCAAATTCAAAACTGGCACCAAGCTTCTGAATACCGACAAAGTGGGTATCCAACCTTCGGCGTCCAATCTTGTCACCTCCAGGCTTAGAAATCACCGCCTTGCCAAATCGGCCCACCATAGGACCTACCATCATGACGGAACCACGAAGAGCTGCACTTTTTTGAAGGTATTCTGCTGAATACAATTGATCCAGGTCAATAGTATCTGCCTGGAAACTCCAGGTATTCGGTTTCAGACGTTTAGCCTTAACACCCAAGCATTGCATCAAACTAATCAGATTGTTGATGTCCAGAATATTGGGAACATTCTCGACAATAACTTCTTCGGGAGTCAGCAAACAAGCGCATAAAATCTGCAGCGCCTCATTCTTGGCTCCCTGAGCCTCGATGTCGCCTTTTAACTTGAAACCACCCTCTACGATAAAAGAAGCCATAATTTATCTGGGATTTTTTCTGTTATTTTGATTCTGATTTTGTCTGGGCATGATGGGTTTGCGGGGAGCAGCGATATCACGAATTTCCAGCAAATGCACTGTTTCTTCATTGACATCAATCTTTCCGTCAGAAAGTGTGCGCAAATCGTCGTAAATCTTCTGATCGTCTACTGCATCCCTATTCCAGGTCAATATACTTTTTTTCATGTGATTGGCCATCAACTGAATCAGCCTGGTACGTTCCGGACCATCTTCCATAGCCACCGCTTTTTCAATCAGATCTTCGATAGAACGACCATAGTGCTTGATCTTAATCCTTTGAGCAGAATAAGGTACTTTCTCCGGTTTGGAATAGAGGTTTTCCTTGCGTACAATTTCATACGGATAATCAATATCCAGTTTAAAATCAGACATAATGGCCAGGTGATCCCAAAGTTTGTGTTTAAAATCGGGCACATCGCGAAGATGGGGAAATAAATTTCCCATAATGCTGATAATCGTTTGTACACAACGTTTGCGTTCTTCCTTATCTTCAATGGTTAAAGCATAGTCCACCATGCGCTGGATATTTCTGCCGTATTCCGGCAAACCCATACGTTTCAACTGAGTGTTGTAATCCAGTTCGTTTACTTCCATAATTATTTTTTGCATAAGCCCACCAAATTTTTGGTTGGAATAATCTGTTTTTTAGAGACGGTTGCCACAAAATCCTTGAGATAAAAAGGCTCAAAGTAAGCTGTGTCCGCAAATATATTTTCTTTAAAAGCCTTTTCAGCCAAGGGCATCATGGCTTCGGCAAGTGGGTAACTGTTTTCTTCAAAATGAGCGTTTCCCGATGTTATTTTAGACTGACATTTTTCAGCGCCGTCTCCAACAAACCAAACGGGATGGTTTTGTAATTTATCTGCAAAACTATTTTCATCAATGATCTGAGCACTGACTGGTTCTACGCAAAGACCATGAACATCGTAAAAAGCCGTATAAACTTCCATCCTTCTGGCATCAAGCATGGGGCAAATCAGGGCATTGTCCGGTAAATTCACCTTTTGCCTGAACTGATCGGCCAGCAAATCCAGGGTAGGTACTGTAATCACTTTGGCATCTGATCCAAAAGCAAGGCCTTTGGCCATCGAAACACCGATACGCAAACCGGTATAGGATCCCGGACCAGAGCTTACAGCAACCGCATCGAGTTTCAGACCTTTTTCTTCTGCTACCTTTAGCGCCTCATCTACAAAAAGACCGAGTTGGACAGCGTGTGATGGTCCGTTCATATCTGCTTTTGAAAACAAAATACATCCATCCTGACTTAATGCCACTGAACAAATTTTCGTAGAAGTTTCCAAATGTACTATCAATGCCATAAATTCAATGCTTCAGTTCCTCTTTATTTTTTTTACAAAAGTACAAAATTCGCTCCATTTGAAGTTCGTTTCACCAAATAAAATTACTTTTGCATAAAAATCAGGAAGCATGATACAATCAATGACAGGCTACGGTAAAGCCATTTGCGAAATCGCAGGAAAAAAGATTACCGTTGAAATCAAGTCGCTCAACAGCAAACAGCTGGATTTATCCACCAGAATTCCTAGTGCCTACAAAGACAGAGAAATGGAAATCCGTAACGAAATACTCCGCCGACTGGAAAGGGGAAAAGTGGATTTCTCCCTATATTACGAAAATACCAGCAAGGAAAATGTGCCTCAAATCAATTTCGGCATTGTGGAAAGTTTTATGACACAGCTCAACGAAACAGCCAACAAGCTGGGCATTGCTCCTCCCTCCGATCCATGGTCTTTATTTTTACGTCTGCCCGACGCTCTGAAGGTTGAAGCACAGGAAGTAGACGATGACAGTTGGATCATCGTTCGCAAAGCCGTGGATCAGGCTATTGACCAATTAATAGACTTCCGGATTCAGGAAGGCAAAATGCTGGAATCTGTCTTCACTACCAATCTGGACAAAATAGCCAATTTACTCAAGGGCGTTGAAGAATACGAGCCTGAGCGTGTTGATCGCATCAAAACGCGCATCCTCGAAGGACTTGCCAAAATTAAAGACGTTGAATACGACAAGAATCGTTTTGAACAAGAAATGATTTTTTACATCGAAAAGATGGATATCAACGAAGAAAAGGCCAGACTCTCCAACCACATCAGTTATTTCAGGGAAACGATGGACGATGCTCATGGACAGGGCAAAAAACTGGGTTTCATCTGTCAGGAGATGGGTCGCGAAATCAATACGACCGGATCGAAGTCAAATCATCCGGAAATGCAGCGTCTGGTAGTTTGTATGAAGGATGAGTTGGAACAAATCAAGGAGCAAATATTAAATGTCATGTAACGTTCTAAATGGAAAAAGGTAAAATCATTCTATTTTCAGCCCCATCGGGTTCAGGGAAGACGACGCTGGTGAAATGGCTGCTCGAGCAAGACCTGAACCTGCACTTTTCAATTTCCGCCACCAGCCGACCGCCCAGAAGCACGGAGGTAGACGGAACAGATTATTACTTTCTCACTCCGGAAGCATTTCGTGAGAAGATTTCAGAAAACGCCTTTCTGGAATGGGAAGAAGTGTATGCCGACAAATTTTACGGTACCCTCAAAAGTGAAGTAGAACGCATACTTACTGAAGGAAAACACGTCCTTTTCGACGTTGATGTAAAAGGGGGTCTCTCCCTAAAAAAACATTTTGGTAAGGAAGCACTCTCCGTTTTTGTCCAGTCACCCAGCATCCAGGAGCTTCGCAACAGACTGGAAGCCCGTGGAACGGACAGCACTGAAATTATTCAGGAACGGGTGGAGAAAGCCGCCTACGAACTGGCATTTGCACCACAGTTTGACGTTATTATCATCAACGATGTTCTGGAGAAAGCCAAGCAGGATTGTTTGAAAAAAATACAGGATTTTTTGGAAAAATCAGATTCTTAAAGACCTACAAACCTGATTCGAAAAATGGCTGAAAAGAAAATTCGCACCGGTTTTTACGGAGGTTCCTTCAATCCAATTCACAAAGGCCATCTGGCTTTAGGGGATTATTTGATAGATCACCGGCTCGTGGATGAATGCTGGTTTGTGGTGAGTCCGCAGAATCCATTAAAAAAGACAGCCGACCCTGCTGATGCCGAGGACCGCCTGAAAGCTGTTTCGAAAGCTTTGGAAGGTCATAAGAACTGTGTTGTTTCTGATATCGAATTTGAGTTGAAACGCCCCTCCTACACAGTCCAGACACTCCGTTATGCTGCTGAAAAATACCCGGAACGAGAATTCATCCTCTTGATAGGTGGCGACAACCTTGAGGTCTTCACCAAATGGAAAGAGTACAACTATCTGCTGGAAAATTTCGACATACTGGTGTATCCGAGACCAGGTTGTTCAAACCGGATACCGGAAAACTGGAAAAGGGTCAAACTGCTTGAAGGAGTGATGATTGATATCTCATCCACCGAAATCAGGGCAAAGAATAAATAACCCTTAATCGATATCAGTCACTTGATATCCTGCCTCTTCAACAGCCTTTTTGAGCGTTTCATTACTGACTTCTTTGGATAGCTCCACTTTCGCTGTTTTTTGTTCCAGGTTCACTTCTGCCTCAACACCATCAATGGCATTCAGCGCCTTTTCCACACGAGCCGAGCAATGTCCGCAACTCATACCTTCTACTGTCAATGTTTTCTGTTTCATAACTATCGTATTTAAATTCATTCCCATTGGTTTAAACCGTCTCAGTCTCAATGCATTCAGCACAACGCTCACCGAGCTGAAGCTCATTGCTGCCGCTGCAAACATCGGATTCAATTTCCATCCGAAAACTACATAAAAAACACCGGCTGCTAAAGGAATACCGAGTATATTGTAAAAGAACGCCCAAAACAGATTTTCCTTGATGTTCCGAATGACCGATTTACTTAGTTGGATGGATGTTGTCACATCTGTCAACCTGCTTCGCATCAAAATCACGTCGGCAGACTCGATGGCAATATCAGATCCTGCTCCAATAGCTATCCCAACATCCGCACGGGCCAAAGCGGGTGCATCATTGATGCCATCGCCTACCATTGCAACCCTTTTTCCTTGCGCTTGAAGCTCCGCTATTTTCTGCTCCTTTTCAGCAGGCAATACTTCAGAAAAAATATGCTGAATTCCGACCATCTTTTGTATGGCTGCTGCCGTTTTTGCATTATCTCCTGTCAACATATACACTTCCAGTCCCATTGATTGAAGCTGTTGAATAGCTTCCCGGCTATCCGGTTTGATGGAGTCAGCAACAGCAATGATGCCTAAAACGGATTCTTCGTCAGCCACAAAAAGCGGCGTCTTGCCTTCCATGGAAAGCGATTGAGAAAGACGATCAAAGTCACCCAGGGGTACAGAAAGATCGTCCATCATTTTCCGACTACCTGTATAATATTGCTGACCATCAATAACGCCTTTCAACCCAAACCCTGTGATGGACTCGAAATCCTGGACAGTCAACAAATTGATATTTCTTTTGGCCGCAGCTTCTATAACGGCATGGGCCAGAGGATGTTCAGACATCTTCTCCAAAGAGGCGCCTATTCGAAGCAACGTTTCTTCATTAAGTCCTTCTCGTACCAATAAATCCGTAACCTTGGGCTTTCCTTCTGTAATGGTTCCTGTCTTGTCTAAAACAATAACATCCAATTGATGGATGGTCTCCAAAGCTTCAGCCGACTTGATCAGAATGCCATGCTCCGCCCCTTTCCCTGTTCCGACCATGATGGCCACCGGAGTAGCCAATCCCAGCGCACAGGGACAGGAAATAACCAAAACAGCAATGCCAATGGACAAAGCAAAATCAAATGGATAACCCAGCAAAAGCCAGGTTGCAGTAGCAAGTACGGCTAGGATAATGACCACCGGCACAAAAATCCGGCTGATCTGATCGGCTAGTTTGGAAATCGGTGCTTTAGATGCAGAAGCTTCTTCCACCAAACGTATAATCTGAGCCAAAGTCGTATCTGACCCGACTTTTGTCGCTTTAAAAGTGAGGAATCCTGTTTGGTTGACACTGGCAGATACGATTCTATCTCCGATTTTTTTGTAAACTGGCATACTTTCGCCAGTCAAAGCAGATTCATCGACTGAAGACTGCCCCGTCAGCACAACCCCGTCAACAGCCACAGTCTGTCCAGGTTTGAGTACAACTTCGTCGTCTATTTGAACATCTTCAACAGGAATCTCTATTTCCTGACCTGCACGAATGACAGTAGCCACTTTCGGTGCCAGATTCATCAACTTGGTGATGGCATCCGATGTTTTTCCCTTGGATTTGGCCTCCAAATAACGGCCTAAAGTGATCAATGTCAATATAGTTGCTGCCGATTCAAAATACAAGTCATGGGCAAAAGCGCCAACCATCGCAGCATCCCCGTGCCCGTATCCGTAACCGATCTTGTACAAAGCAAATATTCCATAAAAGACTGCAGCCGAGGATCCGATGGCAATCAAGGAATCCATAGTGGGTGCACCTTTAAAAAGCGATTTAAAACCGCCGTTGTAAAAACTTCTGTTTAAAAAAAGGACAGGTATGGTGAGTAAAAACTGTGTAAAGGCAAAAGCAGACAAATTGGCATAACCAGACAGAAAGGAAGGAATGGACATTCCCATCATATGTCCCATAGAAAGGTATAAAAGTGGTATCAGAAAGCCGAGAGATATCCAGAATCGGTTCTTCAGTTGAGTCATCTCCTCTTTGACATAGTCAACCACTTCTGTTTTTTTAGATTCAGCATCTTTAAGATGTGCTTCATAACCAGCCTTATGGACCGATTCCTCGATGAGTTTAGGCTCTATTTGAGTATCGTCATACGTAACAATCATGCTGTTGGTCATTAACTGCACATTCACCGATTCAATACCTTCCAGCTTCTGTACACTTCTTTCTACATGTGCCACACAAGAGGCGCACGTCATGCCAACCACATCGAATTTCTTTGTTTTCATTGTAAAATGTTTCTACTACAAAGTAATGCATAAAACGTGCCAAAATAGGATTTACCGTCTTTACTTGTACCTTTGTTCCAAAGTTTATCGGATGAAATCAATTCTGAAATTTATCAAAGACTGGACATTGCCACTAGCAATGATAACCGGAGCCGTTTTCTACAAGTTTTTTGACCTGCTCTCCCCTTCCACCCCCTATCTCATTTTTTGCATGTTGCTGCTGACGTTCAGTAAACTTTCACCACGAAAAGTTCGGCTAAGCCCACTTCATTTATGGCTGGTCTGCATCCAGATAGTCGGCAGCATAGCCCTGTACTTCGCCCTTTTCAAATACAACACCATATTGGCCGAAAGCGCCCTGATTTGCGTCCTTGCCCCAACTGCCACCTCAGCCGCCGTTGTTACAGGCATGCTTGGTGGAAGTATAGCTAGCCTCACGACATACACCCTCGTCAGCAACCTGATGGTAGCCATAGTAGCTCCCATCTTGTTTTCTCTGATCGGAACTCACAGCGATCTAATTTTTATGGATTCTTTCCTTCAGATTTGCCGAAAAATAGGACCGTTACTGATATTACCCCTAATTTTGGCCTGGGGAATGCAAAAGTTCACCCCAAAAACCCATAAGAAATTAATGAATATACACGGCCTGTCGTTTTATATTTGGGCACTGGCCTTGATGATCGTAACCGGTAGAACAGTGAGTTTCCTTTTCAAACAGGAAAACCCGGACGTCGGTGCCGAACTTTTAATTGCTTTTGCCGGTCTTGTCATTTGTTGCCTTCAGTTTCTGATAGGCCGTAAAATCGGTAAAAAGTACAAAAAGACCATCGCCGGCGGACAAGGCCTGATGCAGAAAAATACCATTCTGGCCATCTGGATGGCACAGGTTTTCCTTAATCCTGTGTCATCGATAGGACCGGCATCCTACGTATTGTGGCAAAACACCATCAACTCGTGGCAACTTTGGAAAAGGAGAAAAAAACTAGCAGCAGAAAAGTTGAAAAATCAGAAATGATTCTTCAACTCCACTTTCAAAAATCAGAAGTTCACACGATTACCTATAACCGCACATCCCTATTTAATCTCGTCCGTTTTCAAATTCAGCAGAAGCACATTAACTCTTTCTTCTCCAAGGCAAAAAAACTGAGGCTTTTCTGTCTGCTTATGAATGTCGCGAATTAATTGTTGTTTCTGAGAATCATTGAATCTACGTGCTTTTGCAATCCGATTAACCTGCAACAAAGCCGCTTCGGGAGAAATATGTGGATCCAGACCACTGGCCGAAGCAAAGAGCATTTCGGACGGAATAACTGTAGTACTGTCCAGTTGATTAAATGTCCTAAATTTACTCATGCGTTCACCCACTAAACTTTTCAATTTTGAGCTGGTTGGTCCAAGGTTGGAACCACCGGAGGGCAACGGATTGTATAAACCGGCAGAAGGTCGCGAAGTGAAATAAACGGCACTGTCGAATTGTTGTCCGATCAGTTCACTTCCGATTATTTTATTGTCTTTTAAAATCAGGCTGCCATTGGCTTGATGTGGAAAAACAACCTGTGCAATTCCCGTTACTAAGAGCGGATATATGACCCCGGTAAGAATCGTAAAAACCAGGAATATTCTGAATGCGATACCAAATGTTTTCATTTTTAAATTATTTTTGAATGTTCATTATATGTAATCATTCCATGAATGCTAAACCTATAAATTAATCAATAAATCGATAATTTTGATTCCGATAAATGGGGCAACCAAACCGCCTAATCCGTAAATCAGTAAATTTTTTGTCAGCGCTCTATTGGCTGAAATAGGCTTATAAGCCACACCTTTCAATGCCAGCGGAATAAGTGCTATGATGATAAGTGCGTTGAAAATAATAGCACTCAAGATGGCACTTTCAGGCGAACCAAGATTCATGATATTCAGTGCGGCCAAAGGTCCTTGTCCGCTGGTTCCTGCATAAAGTGCAATGGAAATCGCCGGAATAATTGCAAAATACTTGGCCACATCATTGGCTATACTAAAGGTGGTAAGAGCACCGCGGGTCATAAGCAACTGCTTGCCTACTTCCACCACTTCAATTAATTTAGTCGGATTACTATCCAAATCCACCATATTACCTGCTTCGCGAGCCGCTTGCGTTCCTGAATTCATAGCGATACCTACATCAGCCTGCGCCAAAGCAGGAGCATCGTTTGTTCCATCTCCAATCATTCCAACCAAATGCCCTTTTTCTTGTTCTTCACGTATTCTACGCAATTTATCTTCGGGTGTGGCTTCTGCCATAAAATCATCCACACCTGCTTCGGCAGCAATGGCTGCGGCTGTCAACGAGTTATCTCCGGTAATCATCACCGTACGGATTCCCATTTGCCTTAACTCGGCAAAACGCTGTTTGATTCCTCCTTTTACAATATCTTTCAGGTGGATTACACCCAATACTTTATTGTCTTCGGCCACTACCAGAGGCGTTGCCCCCTGACGTGCCAGATCCGATACCGCATCAATGACTTTTTGCGAGAAAACGCCGTTGTTTTCTTCAATAAAGGTGCGGATTGCTTGCGATGAACCTTTACGAATCCGGTGAACTTTTCCTTCAGGAGTTTTCAAATCCACACCACTCATGCGCGATTGTGCGGTGAAAGGAATAAACGTTGCATGCAAATTAGTAATGTCCCGTCCACGGATATTGAATTTTTCTTTTGCCAGTATAACAATTGAACGCCCTTCAGGAGTTTCATCGGAAAGTGAAGAGAGTTGGGCGGCATCTGCCAGTTCTTCAACCGTTACACCTTCGGCCGGAATAAAGTCAGTTGCCATACGGTTTCCCAAGGTGATGGTTCCTGTTTTGTCGAGCAAAAGCACATCCACATCACCGGCAGCTTCAATAGCACGTCCGCTCGTTGCAATTACATTTCGTTGGATCAATCGATCCATACCGCTGATACCGATAGCACTCAACAGTCCGCCAATGGTAGTTGGGATAAGGCATACAAGCAATGCAATTAATACAGGAATAGATAAATTGTGTGACAGCGATATGCCCGAAGCGGTTAAGCTGTATCCAAAAAATGCCGGAAGTGTAACCACTGCTAAAAGAAAGATAATGGTTAAGCCCGAAAGTAAGATAGTTAAGGCAATCTCATTGGGAGTCTTCTGACGTTTGGCTCCTTCCACCAAGGCAATCATACGGTCCATGAAGGTATCGCCGGCATCGGCTGATATCCGGATCAGAATCCGGTCGCTCAATACTTTTGTTCCACCGGTTACTGCCGAACGGTCACCACCGCTTTCGCGGATTACAGGAGCCGATTCGCCGGTAATGGCTGATTCATCCACACTGGCAATTCCTTCTATCACTTCACCATCCGATGGAATTACATCATTCACTTCGCAAACCACAATGTCGCCTTTACGTAAATCGGGAGCCAAAACTTCTGTTTCTTTGTCCCCAACCAATTTACGGGCAACTGTTTGCGTACGGTTTTTTCTCAAGTTTTCGGCTTGTGCTTTTCCACGCCCTTCGGCTATTGCTTCGGAAAAATTGGCAAAAAGCACCGTAAACCAAAGCCAGATAGCAATTTGTAAATTGAACGATGAATATGCCCCCTGAAA
>Ga0209125_1000133_pt1 | contig 127927 bp, 128 predicted proteins | sample BarGraIncub1131A_FD_184503 | JGI IMG/M metagenome (GOLD analysis project Ga0209125, IMG submission 184503) | Arctic peat soil microbial communities from Barrow, Alaska - Barrow Graham LP Incubations 11-31A (SPAdes) (version 2) | ecosystem: Environmental > Terrestrial > Soil > Wetlands > Peat... | reverse complement strand
GACATATGCCTTATATGTAGTTCGTGTTCCTCAGACCGGAGTTTTGCCGCCGACTTCCTTCAGATTCCACTTCACGGTGGACACCCTTGTCTTAAGCTAACGGTTGGCACTATCAACCCCCGTATCGGACTTGCACCGACGAGTAAGCGCCCATGCTGGGCGCACAAGAAAGACCGTTAAAACGCATTTCTGCGTTTCAACGGTCTTTGCTTTGTACCTGGAATCTTATGATGGGGATTTTTTCAGCGGCCTCAATTTCCTCAACCTGTCCTTTCCCCTCATTCTCCTAGTAGCTTTCTACTAATGGTTATTAGGTATTATTACACTAAAAATACTGCCTTTTCCTATTTCACTCTGAATGGAAATAGTACCACCATGCATTGTAACAATCCATTTGGCAATCGCCAGCCCTAATCCGTTGCCTCCCACCTCTGGAAATTTTTCTCTGTCAACTCTAAAAAATCGTTCAAAGACTTTTTCCTTATACTTAGGATCAATACCTATTCCAGTATCTTGAACAACAATTTGGATATTGGACTTGCTAGCTTTAAGCCTCATTGATATCATTCCTCCGCGACAGGTATACTTTATGCCATTATCGACAAAAATAAATAGCAATTGCCGAATCCGTTCCCGATCCGCATACATATCAGTTGTTCCGGATACTTCTAATTTTAATTCCACACCCTTAAGTTGTGCCGTCATTTGAAGAGTACGCAATACCTGTTCCGCTATAGATTTTAATTTAAATCCTTCAATGACCAATTTAATGTCTCCGCAATCAGTGCGCGCGATCGTCAATAGATCCCTAATTATATTAGTTAACTTCAGAATTTCCTCTTGCATATCTTCTAGAATTTGCAAGGAGGGTTCGGAAATTTCACTGTGCCTATCTCCTTCGATAATATCTATAGAAGTGAGTAATACGCTCAATGGCGTTCGTAGTTCATGGGAGACTTCTACCAGAAATTGTTTTTGCCGATCAAACGTCCGAAAAATGGGAGTCATCACACTACCCGCCAGTAGGTATGCAAGAAACGCCGCTATCACAGTAAATATTATGGCTACCCCTATGAGCACTGTTACGATATTAACTAAAACCCGATAATCGGCGGTAACATCCCTGGCAACATAAACCCGCCCCAATAAAACTTGTCCATCTCCCAATACAGCCTTCGAAGTGAACATCAATACTGCTTTTTGACCGTCCGGCAGTTTAAATAGTTTAACTCTAATGCCCTTTTCATGGTGAATCCATTTCTCGATTTCACTATAGAAAGCATCCTTCAGCATCGGTACATGGTTCTCTGCTTTTACGACTCTTCCATCGCGGTCAAATACAGTGTAAAATAACAAACCGCTGATATTGCGGTTTTCTTCTTTATACTCTAGCTTAGTTTGCCAATGATCATCTTGATAATATTCAGTTAATGTCTGCCGTTGCTCTTCGGCTATTTTATGAGATAAGTGTTTAATCTCCTCTTTTCTTTCAAAATAAGTTAACCAAACCATGCCTATTCCTAAAATAACGATAAATGCCATGAGAAAACCGACAAATATAGCGGTATAAAATACAGTCAACCGTATCCTAGTTTGCCTAAGCATGTTGTATCTCCATTTTGTAACCCTGTCCTTTTATGTTGTGTATAAACCGTTTTTCGTCCCGCTCCACTTTTTTGCGCAGTTGACTGATGAATCTTTCTAGCGTGCTTGGGGAGACTTCACTATCTACACCCCAAATGCAATTTAAAATTTTTTCCTGTGATAATACTTGTCCCTGTTGTAATGCGAGTAGCTGAAAAATCTGAAATTCCCGACCTGTTAACAAAATTTCCTTATTGCCTCTGTAAACCCCTCGAGTCAACGACCGGAGTTCCAGATCGGCTATTCGAATAAATTCTTCTGCTGGCTCTTCCTGCCCTTGCTCCCGGCTGATCCTCCTGCTAAGTGCTCGGATCCGAGCCCAAAGTTCCTTATATTTAAATGGTTTAATGATATAATCGTCAGCCCCGACGTCGAAACCGGAAATGCGATCATCAATGCCGTCTCTGCATGTTAGCATCAAAATACCGCCCTTATACCCATCATTCCTTAGACGCTGGCATACACTTAATCCAGTCTCTTGGGGCATCATCCAATCCAGAATCAAGATATTATATGAAAAATTCCGAGCATGCTCATAGGCCAAGTCACCCGATGCAACCCAGTCTGTCTGAAATCCGTCCTGTTCCAGCAAATTTTTGATCATACTGCCTAATCGTGGCTCATCTTCAGCCAATAAAATTTTCAAGCTTGTCACCTCCTGCCAAAAGTAATAGATCGAACTTTATATCTTCAAAGCCACGAGAATCTGACAGCCTTTCTATCAAGTAAACAGTTTAAACGACACTATATGAATGCGCCATGGGTTTTTAGCACCCTAGATTGTTTTTGTTAAATACCATGCTTTTCATCTTGCCACAGAATGGAAAATAAAGCTATGCAGATTGTGTTAATTTTGTGTTAATTTAATGTTAATCCAACAAAAGGTCATCGTGCATTTTTTTCAAAAACTCGATAAAATTAAGGGTTCTTCTTCTATTTAGACAGAAGTTGGGTTAAGTTAATAATATCTTCGTATACTTTTCAAAGGTCACTAATTTTATTTATTAAATAAATTTTTAGCGTGACAAATAAGAGACTAGTTTTCATAATAATTGACTTTTTATAATCATTTTGATTTATAATATAAAAGTCGATAAATACTCTATATTATCATAGTGAGGTGTTTTTTTGGAAAATGCAGTGAAAATTATTGGACAAACTTTCTTACTATGGGTCATTTACTACCTTAGTACATGGGCCGTAAATTTTTTACACTTACCAATACCAGGTAGTGTTCTAGGCATAATCATCCTATTTACATTGCTTTCTACAGGAATCATTAAAGAGCAATGGTTATCAGCTGCAACAAATCCCCTGCTTAAACATCTATCCTTCTTCTTTATTCCTATTTCCGTAGAACTAATGGAGTGGGGTGATTTATTTATGCAGAAAGGCTCTCTGCTTTTTCTCCCCCTCGTAATCAGTACTTTAGTCGCATTACTAACAACAGGCGGGATCGTTCAACTCCTTATCAAATCCCAGCAAGAAAAAAGAGGAGTGGACTAATTTGCAAAGTACAGCACTAACGGCTTTCACGATTATCATTACAGTCGCCCTCTATTTCATCAGCCTAAAAATCTTTTTGAAAACACAAAATGCGTTGCTAACTCCTTTATTACTCAGTACCACTGCTATCATTATAATCCTGCACTACGGCGGAATCACATTTGAGCAGTACAAACCAGGCAAGGATATTATGACTTTTTTACTAGGGCCTGCTACTGTTGCACTGGGGCTGCCTCTTTATCTAAACCGGCATATTCTACGTGCATCATTCATCCCCATAATAGTAGGTATTGTTTGTGGCGCTGTATCTACGTTAACGACTGCCGTACTGCTCGCTAAATTGGGTGGCCTGGATTCCATTATTGTTAAATCCATTGCCCTTAAATCCATAACCGCCCCTATTACGATCGAAATCGCCCTTATCACAGGTGGTGACCCAGCTCTTGCCGTGGCCTTTGTCGTTTTTACAGGCACACTCGGTTCGATGATTGGCGCAGGTGTCCTTTCCTTATGCAAAATAGATAACCCCGTAGCCAGAGGGCTCGCTATGGGAGTGACTGCCCACGGACAAGGTACAGCCACCATCTTGCAAGAAGGACAAACCCAAGGAGCAATGTCAGGGGTTGCAATGGCACTAGCTGCGATCTTTATTTCATTCATTGCCCCATTTTACATTCCTTGGCTTATTAATTTATAATCAAATTTAATAAAGTGAAAAATCCGCCTTGTTGGCGGATTTTTCACTTCATATTCTCCTAATATGATTTTTACTGGACTTCGGCTTTGACCTCAAACATTCTATTCCAGGGAAAAGATACATCTATTTTGTGCACTGGGAACCAATCTATATTCTGCGCAGCAAAATCATTCATTCGTTTTTCTGTTTCTGCTACTAATGTAGGCGTTAGCTCATTAAGCGCTACATTACTATGACCTTGAGGAATGAGTACATCATTTAGCAAAGCGCTACGTATATTGGCCTGATAAGCCCAATCATCCAATAAACGAACAGTAAGCAGCGAATTTTTATTAGGGATCGTCATATTTTGTGCAAACACAGCTTGGCCGATTGTATAGCCAATTGTATTACTCGCTGTATTCCAACCTGAATAAGATTCGAGCCGCGGGACAATTTTATTTTTTGTCATCTCAGACATGAATGAATTATCTGATCCATTGGCGAAAGCAATATCAGCCACTGCCACTTTTTTGTTAGCCAACAAGTCAGACTGTATTTGCTTTACAAAAGTAATCGTCTCTGCATTAGCTTCTACCGGATTAGCTCCTCCCCCTGCTTCTCTGGTCCAGCCATCAGCGGGCGTATGGACTGCCAGAATCATATCAGCCACTTTGTCTGATAACAAGGGCACACCACCGACAGCAGTAATATGATTTCGCACGGTTTGACCAATTTGACCATCCTCATAAGAAGGGATGGTCTTATCGCCTACGCCCCCAGTATATTTTACAGCAATCGAAGGTATTTTAAACAGTAAATCATTGGAGGCTCTCGCCAACATAATCATGCCTAATTGATCAGCACCAGGAAATGATAGATATCGACTCGCAGGTAAGCCGGCAGATTCCTTACTGAGCCACCGGGATTCCTGGTGGGACCGTGAATAAGGCGAGGCGTCATCACGCCCAATGAGCAAATAAGCAAATATATCTTGTTTCGCTTCATGAATCAGCTCTACATTGACTTTGAAATTTTTCTCACGACGCTCATACCAGTCTGTTAATGCTTCGGGCGGGACTGTAGCAACCAACTTTTTAAGTTCTTGCTGTTCTTGAGGTTTTAAACCCCGCACTTCTAGTTTATCCTGAAGTGCGTTAATTTTAAAAATAGCCGGTCCATATGTCTCATAGTAAGGCGGTTCCACCTCACCACTTGATGCATGAGGACTACGCATAATGGTACTAAATAGATAAATACGGGCAGCAGGATTCAATTCTTTTAATTTTTGAAAGTTTTTAGTCCGCGCGAGTAGCGCTTCTACATTGGAATCATGAGTCCTTGAAGCAACAAGTCCTCCATATACAAGGGCATCTGCTGATAATACGAAGGAATCCGTTTCTACGGCATGTTCAAAAACCCATTGCCATAGAATATCGGGATCAGCACTTTGGGTTCGATTGGCCAAAAATTTTTCGGGTGGTACTAATATCTCAAAGCCACCCTTTGCTACAGTATCTGTCACATAATCAAGGCTTACAGGACGATTATCAAAAGGAACATACATGATACTCTGAGCAGAACCTAGCCCATTGACAACCAAAACCCAGAAAAAAGTTAGTAATACAATTATTCTTTTATTATTCATGTTTATCAATCCTTTCATCGACAAAGATATCTGCCAGGAGGGGCTCATTAAAAACCGCTGTCAGATACTTATATCTAATCTCTTCTATGTTAATATCTGCAATATCGTCAGGCGCATCAGCATAGTCAATACCCCACCGGGCAAACCTCACATAATTTGAAGTGAATTCACCAAAACATACCTTGATGGGCTCATGTTTTTGTGCCATATTTTGTAGCTGGCGATCAAGATCCTGGGTACAGTAATAATTACCAAGGACATAAGGATAGGATACAAGTCCAATATTAATAATGGCTGCTCCGGCCAGGATAGCCCCCAGATAACGTATTGTTTGTTTGGCGTCAGCTGCAGCTACTGCCGCAATGGTAATAGCTGCTAACCACAATTGAGGTACATACCGGGCCCACCAGGCTTCGGGATTAATGAGCACTGAGAGCATGATACTAACGAATAGGCCGATACCATACCTACTATCTTTTGTGGGAAAAACAAACATAAGCAGTAAGGCAATCAAGGCAATTACTATTATACCGCTAAACCAAGGCCCAAAGCCCCCAATACGAATATCCGCTCCATATACAAAAGGTCTGAGCTCTTCCAATTGTACTGTAAAAGGCATTTTAAGAGTCTGTCCTTCACTAGCAAACTTATTAGCTGACAGGGAAAAAGTAGAAATATATAGTTTTTCTAAAGAATTCATCTGCATAAATCCTTGGGGCGAATTACTTGTCATAATATCCATGGTTTGAGCTTTCCCTCCATACAAAGGGTAAAACGGATGTCCATAATACACCATATTCGTAATATAAGGATTATAGCCAATCACACAAATACCAATAACGAGTCCAATGATTGATGATTTGATAAAATTCCTATACAGGTGTTTATGACCCAGTAGCCACAGCCAGCCTCCTATCAGGCTAATGCAAGCTATAACATATACAACACCAGTGAATTTGATATTGATTGTCAAAGCAACACTCATAATAAAACTATATAACACAATTTTATCATGGTGAGTAACAAGTCGATAGGACAAGGCCAACAAGCATAATAATAGTGATGCCAGCTGACCATCAATATAAAAGCTGAAGGCTTGATAGATACTAATAGGATTGAGTGCCAGTAGCACACTAAAAAATAGGGACTGCCCAGTACTAAGCCGATTCCAGCTTTTCATCGCCGACAACGTCAGCAAAAATGATATGATCATCAATAAAAAATTAAATACTTTACTTTGTTCAATCTGTCCTGTAGCTGTATACAGAGCAGCTTCATAAATCCAAGGTCCTTTAGCATAATGATTGAGTAGCACTGCCGAATGAGATCGATCTTTGGTTATATAATCTTGAACAGGATTCCAGTGATTGGATAGTTGACTGACTGCTTCTTGATGATAAATTTGACCGTCATAGGATATATCATAAAATAACCCACTTATGTAACTAAAGCTAACAAACAGTAGCACTGCCCAGCTACAAAGCATAGCAAATTTGCGCCAAATATCTTGTTTAAAGTAAAATTGAGTTGCCATAAGGCCATAAATCACAGTACACAGAGCCGACAGCCAAATTGTGACTGTTGTCAACGGTATGCCTGCTACAAAACCTAGATTGGCGAAAATTAATATAAAAAATAATAAAGCCAACAAGGTTGACCCCAGTAATAAACTAAAACAAAGTAACATAGATCCCATCCTTATATCTGATGTAAAATATAAGCCAAAATAAAGCCTAACATAAGACCGCCGAGCACCTCAACAGGATTGTGTCCTTGACGTTCTCGCAGTAACGGCTGGGCAGTATTCCCTGAAACCATATAGCGATTAATGGCACTTGCCTGCTTACCGACTGCTCGCCTAATGCCTAAGGCATCAATGATCGTAATCATCAGCACTGCCACTCCCAAGCCAAATATAGGTGCAGCGACGCCTTCGGAAAAACCAATTAAAAACACGGTGCTACTCATTACAGTCGTATGCGTGCTGGGAAAACCACCATTGCCAATTAAATTGACAGCTTGCCCTCGAAAACGAATAAAATTAATCATAAATTTTAATGTGCCTGCTGCAAACCAGGCTATCATCGGCACTAAAGCATATTTATAAGCCATCATAACCAGATTGAGCCTCCCTTAAGATTTGGCAACAAGAACAATGCCCGCCAGAATCAATACTGCGCCGCCAACGCGGAGCCAACTCATGGGCTCATTGAAGAGAAAATAAGACGCAATAAAGACAAATACATAGCCTAAACTCACCATCGGATAGGCATAGCTCAGTTCAACCTTCTTGAGTGCCATAATCCATAAGATTGTACTAATACCATATAAGAATAACCCGAGTACGATGGGCCATTTAATTTTTTCTAGCAAGGTAATTCCAGGATTCTCCACCATCTGCATGGCACCATATTTAAAGGCGATTTGCCCGACTGCACCAATGGATACTGAAATAATAATAAGTAGTAAATCTTTCATGATCGTACCTCCCACCTGTAATTTATAGATATACTGGGTTATTCAAAGTAGTATAAAATAATAACAACCATTACTGCGAATAACATGACAGTCGTCAAAATATGACGATCCTCCAGTAAAATTTCTTCTGGTCTACCGCCTTTTCCCTGTATATGAATTAAATATAAATAACGAAAAATCCCATACATAACAAGAGGGATGGTCCACATCAGCTGAATGGTATGACCTGATGTAAAAGTAAAGAGGGAATAACTCATAATCGCCGCTGTAGTCACAATACTATTTAACTGGTTGAGGAGTTCAGGTGAATATTGTTCTAGTACCCTGCGATGCTCACCTTTATTTTCACTTAATAAATATAACTCATGTCGACGTTTACTGATGGCTAAGAATAAGGCGAGTAGCATGGTGCAGATTAAAAACCAAGGGGTAAAGGCAATATCAATGACCAAAGCGCCGCCAATGGCCCTAAGTACAAACCCAACAGCAATGACCATAATATCAATAATGACTACATGCTTGAGTTTTATAGAATACGCTACATTAATAATAAAATACCCCAAAAGCAGTAAGCTAAACCAACGATCTAACATCCAAGCCAAAGCCAGCGAGCTAAGGAGTAGTAAACAGCCAAAAGTCAAAGCCCGAAAGGGTATAAGTCGACCAGAAGGAATAGGGCGATAGCGTTTCTCGGGATGTTGAGCATCTACATCTCTATCAATATAATCATTTAAGATATATACACAGCCTGAAACTAAGCAAAACAAGATAAAGCCAGCTATACACCTCAGCAACATATTGGGCGTCACTATGTTAATCGAAAAAATCAGCGCGGCAAAGACCAACAAATTTTTAGTCCATTGCTTAGGCCGCAGGATTGTAATATAAGGCATTGACCCATACCAACTCATTGACTAAACATCTCATCATAAAAGTCTCGTGTTTTTTGTACTTCACTCCACTCCAAAAATAATTTTGTTAACATACAATATGAAAAATGCACAGCATTCAGCTCCTAACTTTTTATCAACCCATTCATAACTATACTAAAAATATCTAAGGGTGCAAAGGAAAACTTTCATTTTTTATACAAAAAAACTCTAGTATAAGTATTTGCTACTTTACCAGAGTTTATCATTTCTATATATCACCTAATGATTACTGTCGTACTTTCGGCATATGTTTAGACAATTTCCACTTTATATTTGCGCAACCAAGTATCGGTCTGAATCAGATACGCAAATAACTGGGGAATACCCATCAGTTGTCTAAACCATGGGATATTCGCTCCAATATCCTCCTGCTGGGCAAGAGAACGTATTTTACCAACATCAATTATCTCATGCAAAGGCGAACTAGCATCATCTAATATTGTTATGACCCATGCGCGTACTGTATTCAGATAGAAAATTTCACGCATCCTCGCCTGGCAAACGTGGTACTTCCGCCAATGCCTCTTGGTAACGCTCTTGTACATACTCATAAGGCTGAATTTTGGCCTTGAGCTGGGGTGATAGCCATTCCATATGCACTTTAGGTTTGGGCGCCCAGGGAAAAGCAGCAGCCTGAATCATATCTTCCCGACAAAACCTCTTTTTATATACTTAATTCATTTGTTCTTTTTAGAGCTTGTTTTACACTAGCCATCACAATACCGTGAAAGCCTTTTTCACTTAGAACCTGTAATCCATCAATTCCTATACCTGCTGGTGATGTCATGGTATCTGTAATCTGATAAGGATGTTTCCCTGTTTTTTGAATAATCTTCACTGCCGCTAGCAAATTTTCACTAGCAATTGCTAGCGCATCCTTTCGTGAAAAACCAGATTGTACCCCTGCATCAACAAGTGCAGCCATAAAATACAGTACATATGCCGGACCCGCACAACTATATGCAGTAAACGCATTAAAAAGATTTTCATTTATAAATATAAATTGACCTAATGATTTCAATATTTGATTCATATCATTTTTTTCATCTTCACTTACGTTATCACTTGTACAAATAGCACTATAACCATGTTGTACTTGACTCATCGTATTTGGCATAATTCGGACAAACTTCTTTTTTTCACCTAATAAATTTGCTAATTTTTCTATTTTGATACCAGCGCATATAGAAATAATAATCTGTTCTTCTTTAATATATTCTTTTATATTTTGTGCAGCTTTTTCAATATCTTGCGGTCTTACTGCAATTAAAATAAAATCAGCTCTTTCTATAGAGCTTTGTATACTATTTGCAATTTGAACATCATATGTATTTTTTAAGTACTCCATTCGTTCAAATAAAACATCAAATACTGTTATATTATGCCGATCAAATACTTGTTTATTAACAATTCCATTGATAATACCCTCTGCCATATTGCCGCCACCGATAAAAGTAATTTTTTTATTTAACATCAAAATCCTCCTCAATTTAAGATAAATGATTACCACTTATAAGCTTATTTTATTTACACAACTATATCTTCTAAAATATTTAAATATTTGGCACCAAATAAATTTACATATTCATCAAGTGCCTTTTTAATAACAGTTGTCCCGGATTCCCCCAGATCGGCCTCTATTATTTTTTTTAAGCTGGACAAAATATGAGCAGTATGATAATTAAAATCTTTTATACAACTTTGCCCTAACTCCATTTTTTTAGCTGCAAGTCTTTTTTCATCCTCTTCAGTCAAATAAGTTTCCCAATCAAAATGACAGTAAGGTGCCCCCCAACTTAAATTGCTATGAACAGTCAGTCTTAATTTAGGATTAAAACCAGCCAATACTGCATTGTCAATCGGGACACAATAGTATTTCCCATATTCTAGTAAGTTGTATTTTATCCAGGCTGTACACCATCCACATTTACTATAATGTTGCACGAAAGTCGGCTTAGTGCTTGCAATTTCCATTTTCATCTGCCCCGGTTGTGGCTGCCATTCCGTATAGGCAAAAAAAATCACAATATCATCTAATGAGTCACTATTTTCAATTGCTCTTTTAGCCATTCTCTGACCTCGTTCATTTCCATAAAGAGTTATACCATTTAGAATCGCAGTTTTTCCCTTTTCACCACAATCTTCGAGCGCATACTTAGAAATCAACGCAAAAAGTACAGCATGATGTTCAATTTCACACATCACAATTTTATTATTTTCCATAGTTAACCCCTTCTTTAATTTTATTGAGTATATATTGTACCCTTCATTATCAAAGCAAAAAAATAATCCTGCAGAAACTGCATTTTTCCCAATAAAAGATAACCCCAATCTAGCCTACTGGCTTATACTACTATCCAATAATCTTTAGTTGTCATAAGAATCCTCGCTATACCACTTAATAGACATCTTAGGCAAAGCACCCTCCTCTTTTAATTTTTTAAGAACTTTATCAATCTATCAAATAAAAAAACCAGAGATTATCCATTCCATAATGGATAACTTCCAGTTTTCTGGTCGGAATAGTCCCATAATTTACTATAAACTACAGTGCCCTCTCTGTCAATACAAATATTTCCAGTTTATTGTTAGACCAGATATTCCCATCAATGGATGCTGACCACAACAATATTTGGGAAACAGCTGTTATTTACTGGGTAGTTCATCAGCGGAGTAGATCTTAGGATTACATGATACAGTTAAACCACTTTTCTTCCTAAATAGACTTCTAATAGCGTCAGGTAGTCATTTGTTTGCAGACACGGACAAGACCCCAAGTCTCCCATAAAGGAAAACTTTATATATATAACGCACTAAGTTACTGTCATTGCGAGGCACGAAGCAATCTCCCCTACGTTAGTTACGAGATTGCTTCGTGCCTCGCAATGACAAATGTAGATTATTTAGTGCGTTATATATAGTTAGCCTCCTTGTGAATCAACGCATATGTTTAGACAATTTCAACTTTATATTTGCGTAACCAAGTATCGGTCTGAATCAGATACGCAAATAACTGGGGAATACCCATCAGTTGTCCGAACCATGGAATATTTGCTCCAATATCCTCCTGCTGGGCAAGGGAACGTATGTTACCAACATCAATTAGCTCATGCAAAGGCGAACTAGCATCATCTAATATTGTTAAGACCCATGCGCGTACTGTATTCAGATAGGAAGGGTTATGTGTCTTGGGATAAGGACTTTTACGCCGCCATAATACATCATCTGGTAGCACACCCGTTAAAGCATGACGCAATAAGCCTTTTTCCCGATTTTCATAATTTTTCATATGCCAAGGCACATTCCATACATATTCAACAAGGCGGTGGTCACAAAATGGCACCCTCACTTCAAGACCAGAAGCCATACTCATACGATCTTTGCGATCAAGCAAAGTTGGCATCCAACGCGTAAGGCTCAGATAGAAAATTTCACGCATCCGAGCCGACTCAGCATCCTCGCCTGGCAAACTTGGTACTTCCGCCAATGCCTCTTGGTAACGCTCTTGTACATACTCATAAGGCTGAATTCTGGCCTTGAGCTGGGGTGATAGCCACTCCATACGCACTTTAGGTTTTGGTGCCCAGGGAAAAGCAGCAGCATGAATCATATCTTCCCGATAAAACCAAGGATAACCGCCAAAGACTTCATCAGCACACTCCCCTGATAACGCAACAGTGGCACCTTTTTTAATTTCACGGCAGAACAAATACAAAGAGGTATCCACATCAGCCATACCTGGCAGATCCCGCGAAAGAGCCGCTTCAGGCAAACAGCCTGCTAGCTCTGGTGTATCTAATATTATATCATGATGACAAGTACCAAGAAACTCCGAAACACGACGCACCCAGGGAGCATCAGCGTTAGGCTGGAAACTGCTAGATTTGAAATAAATATCATTATCAAGGTAATCTACAGAATAAGTATGAACGCGCCCCAGCCCTTCCTTCTGATATGTACGACATGCTAATGCTGTGAGAGCACTCGAATCCAGTCCGCCTGACAATAACGTACAAACAGGTACATCAGCCACCAATTGCCGTGTAACAGTATCTTCTAAGAGCTCTCGCACCCTACCTACTGTAGTATTAAAATCATCAGGATGAGGCATACTTTGTAAGGCCCAGTATTGATGTATTCTCATACCATTACGATCATAGGTCATGCTATGACCGGGCTTTAGCTCTGATATGCCGCGAAATATGCCATGGCCAGGAGTACGAGCAGGACCAATAATAAAAATTTCAGCAAGTCCTTCCTGATCAATTTGTGGTTTGACTTCAGGATGTGCTAGTAACGCCTTAAGCTCTGATCCGAATATAAAACCACTGCCATCCATTGTATAAAATAAAGGTTTAACACCGATTCGATCACGGGCGAGAAACAAAGTTTGTTGCATTTCATCCCAAATACCAAAGGCAAAAATCCCATTAAAACGTTCGACACAAGCAGGTCCCCACTCCATATAAGCCGTCAATAACACTTCCGTATCACAGTTCGTACGAAAGCTATATCCCCGTGTTTCTAAGTCATGACGCAGTTCAGGCGTATTGTAAAGTTCCCCATTATATGTGATTACACAGGGATGCTCTCCTTTATGCCTAATCATAGGCTGAGCACCGTTTTGGGGATCAACGACACTCAAACGGCGATGACCAAGGGCTGCATGGGTTGACAAATACATACCTGATGCATCAGGACCGCGGGCTGCTAGTGTTTCCACCATACTAGCTAAAATAGGACCCTCCTGCTCAAGATTTTTCTCCCAATTAATCCAGCCTGTAATTCCACACATAATTTCATCCATCTCCTTTGGAAAAATGAATCTAACCCACAAAGCTAACGACTATAAGCTCTGTAGGCTCCATTGCCTCCGAATACACATTACACGATAGTATATGAACTATAATACAATATGCCACTCTGAAAAATATAATATTTGTGACTCTTATCACAGCAACAACATGTATTAAAAGGTACAATATGCTTAGATTAAAACATATGAGAGGTCGTGGACTATTATGGAAAAGAAGTTCATTAAAAATATCGAATTCAGCAAAGCATTAGAAATGGGTAATCTCGTTGAATACCAAGCAGGGCGAGTTGTCAGTCTTACACTCGTACAAAATGAAGGACTATCACTTACACTCTTTGCTTTTGCCAAAGGTGAAGGCGTCAGCACCCATTCTACCCATGGTGATGCCATGGTTTACATTTTAGACGGAGAAGCTACAGTCACCATCGGCGGCGAAACAACCATTGCTCGCACAGGTCAAACCATTGTTATGCCGAGTGATATCCCTCACGGAGTGGATGCTGCAGAAAATTTTAAAATGATGCTAATTGTGGTAAAAAATTAAGAAAAGACTTGGCGTAGGCCAAGTCTTTTCTTTATGAACGGTAATAGCTCTTTAACACTCTCCATTGTCTTTTAACTACATATTGGTTAAAATGAGTCTATATGTTTTGATAAGGAGACTCTTTTTATGCAATGTACTACTGTTAACAGCAATCGTATCTGGGAAATTGATTTCATCCGTGGTATTGCCATTATTTTAATGATACTCTTCCACCTCATTGTAGACTTAAAAGATTTTTACGCCTATAATCTAGACTATTTAGGGGGGGGTTGGTATCTAGAAGGTAAATTTTCCGCCATACTGTTCATACTTATTTGTGGTGTAAGTAGTACACTAGGACGTAGTAGCACACTTCATGGCGTTAAGGTCTTTATATGGGCTATGGTACTGACTGCAGTGACTTATATCTATAATGAGGGCTGTTATATCCTGTTCGGCATTTTACACTTTCTAGGCATTAGTTTACTGTCCGCCAGCTTTATGCGCAAACTACCAATTGTCTGGCTGCTGATTACAAGCTTGGGGTCCATTGTGGTGGGCCTCCTATTTTCCGATGGTTTCGTAACGAACCCATACCTATTTCCAATCGGACTCATGACCAGCACCTTTATCTCTCTGGATTATTACCCACTCTTTCCCTGGTATGGAGTTTTTTTATTCGGCATTACACTGGGAAAAATATTATATTGTGATAAGAAAAGACTTGGCCTCAGCCAAGTCCCTTATGTAGAGCCGAAATTTCCAACCAGTCTACTGCCTGTACGCTTCCTTCGCAGTATTGTTTGTCTAGGCCAACACTCTCTTGGAATCTATCTTATTCATCAGCCTATATTACTGGCACTGTTATATATTCTTCATCTTCTGTGAATCCTTTCACTATACCACAATCATGTACAATGGCACGTATCAAGATGCTAATCCCACATATACTTTAATCTCAATACTGTCAACTAAAAAATGAATTACAACTGTCTGAGGTACTGACAAAGTAGCTTGTCCTCCCTGGCTAATCATAATAGTAGGAGGTGATATATCCAATCCGTCTATGCCTATTTTACTAAACTGAGTGCAGGCATTGGCGCAAACCATATTGCCCATTTCTGAAACTGCACTCTGCGCCAAAGCATCAAAATCCGTTACTTCCATTCCCATCATCATTTGTGAAGCAAAACGTTTTGCGGAATCAATATCCATACCAATCAAAATGACCCCTTTTATTGAGCCAACCACAGCGAGATTAATTAATACTCCATCATAGTTAAACGTAGATCCCACTAATGAAATATTTTTTTTCTCTACTTTTTGAAAGCCAATTTGCGGAAGTATTTCAGCAAAGGCAGCCAATATTGGATTTATAACTTTCACATCCATAACTTCGATCCTTTCTTAAATCCAACTCCTAAAAATATACTGCCGAAATCAGTCTCGGCAAGGGCTCTTTGAATTTTGACGCTAGGACTTACAATCTCTGCTGTGTTACCATGAAACAGACTAGGAGGAGATACACGCAAGGCAAAAGATTTATCTTTTTTATTCAGCATTGAGCACGCAATCCCGGCAATTATATTAGCAAGTTCAGCTACCATAGCTAACACTTCATCTCGGTTCTTGGAAGGACGCCTTAGCATAGCTTCAGTTATCTTTTCTGCCGACTGGACTGATAAATCCATAATCATTGACCCTGTAGATTGGCCAATAATACCAATAACAGTTGTAATCCCTTGGGATATATATGGGGTATCTACGCTCTCGATAGGAGTGAATGTTACAGGTGTTTTCGCCATACGTGTAACATTTTGCGCAAGAGCCTCTTTAAAAGTTTCAAGTCCTCGTTCTAGTAATTGTTCAAAAAGAGCATCAGGCGACATTACATTTTTTATTACATTAATTAAGGTTTCTCCGTCTACTGGTTTTTGTACATAACCAGAAACGCCAATACGCTTAGCCTCAGCCTCTGACTCTTCATCCTTCATGGAACTGACGAGTATGATCTTTGCTTTAGGATCATTCAAGCGAAGTTCTCTACTGCATTCAAACCCATCTGCCCCTGGCATTGCTATATCCATTGTTACAACGTCAGGCTTGCAATTATTATAGGTTTCAATCAATGATTCCAATGAATCTGCCTCACCAACAACTTCATAACCAGCCCCCACTAAAGCTTCTCCAATCATCATTCTTGAAAAAGGAGAATCATCTACAACCATAACTTTAATACTCATTTATTGCACTCCCTTAAAAAATTTAACCCACTGATGGTGAAAATTTCTGATTTTTAAATTTCATTCTAATTCTGCCAAAAGTAGCATTTTGTGAATAATCCGATTATCTAAATTGTACTTCAATCATCGATTTGTGTCAATATATGGCGGATATTATGCAATGTGCCAAGTCTTCCGACACTTTAGTCATTTTTACTTGAATTTAAGAAAATAGAGAAGATAAGGACAAGTGGTATTTTGCTAAAAAATGCTATTATATATATTTTCCTCTTATCTTTTGATTGGCACAAGTATATAATGGTAGTAAAAGTAATCATCGGAGGCAAATGAATTGGCGATTATCAGAGATCTCATTAAAAAGCATCGTGAGTACGTTATAGGCTTACGACGTCATTTCCATACCTATCCCGAACTAAGCGCCCAGGAATTTAATACCCAACAAAAAATTATGGATGAGCTATCAGCCCTTGGGCTCACGCCTAGAAAAATCGCCATAACAGGTGTTATTGCTGATTTGCAAGGAGCTTCGCCTGGCAAAACCGTGGCCATCCGTGCTGATATCGATGCCTTAGCACTGCAGGACGAATGTGGCACGTCTTATCAATCACAACATGCTGGTGTGTGTCATGCGTGCGGTCATGATGGTCATACTGCCATGCTAATTGGCGTGGCAAAAACACTTGTTGAGTTGAAAGATAAACTCCCAGGTACTGTGCGTTTTTTATTTCAACCAAGCGAAGAATGTTTTCCTGGAGGAGCACTTGCAATGATCGCCGATGGCGCTTTAGCTGGTGTGGATTCAATCATTGGTGCCCATCTCTGGCAAACAGTGAGCGTGGGGACAATTGGCCTCACTTATGGCCCCATGATGGCATCGCCTGATGAATTTACGATTAGGATCAAGGGCAAGGGTGGCCACGCTTCCATGCCTCATCAAACGATTGATGCCCTACTGGTGGGTGCACAAATCGTCGTAGCACTCAACACGATTGTTAGTCGCAGTGTTGATCCTATGGAACAAGCCGTCATATCCATCGGTGTCTTTAAAGCAGGTGATACCTTCAATATCATTCCTGATACCGCCCTCCTCACTGGTACTGTCCGTTCATTTAATGCCACTATGCGAACGTTACTCTTTGAGCGTATTGAGCAGGTTACCCAGGGACTATGCGCAGCAGCAGGCGCCACCTTCATTTTTGAAAAACATTTAGGATTTTCGCCAGTGATTAATAATCCAGCTATCAGCAGAATTATTGCCGATGCTGGTGCCGAAACCTTGGGCAAGGAAAATGTACTCACAATTAATCCCGTGATGGGCGGCGAAGACTTTTCCCTTTACCTTGAAAAAGTCGCTGGCGCATTTATGTTTGTCGGTATTGGCAATGAAAGCACTGGCATTATTTATCCCCAACATCATCCGAAATTTGATATGGATGAAAAGGCACTAGCGTATGGAACCGAAATAATGGTACGTACAGCAATTACACTTTTATCAAAGTAGAGGAGTATAAGAAAGGAAGTCCGCTAAAGCGGACTTCCTTTCTTATACTCCAATAAATACAGAAACGATGTTTGCTATGCTAGATAAGTCAATTCAGGTTTTACATCGTCCTGCACTTAGCGTTGTTTTATGTACTACTGGTTTGTTCAAGTTCTCCCATGACCTGTATCACTTCACTAACACTATCAGCGATCGTCATAATTTCAGAGGTCGTCTCGTCAGTAGCTATCAGTACCTCTTGGGAAGTGACTGCCACACACCCAATAACATCGACAATACGATCAATAATCATAACCATCCGTCCAGATATCGCTGTTTGCTCAGTTGTCATTTTAACAATGTCACGAGAACTACCTACACTGCTCTGTACATTTGTGTAAATATGATCGAGGGAACGCCCTGACTCAGTGACTTCTTGCATACCGATCTCGGCTTCTTGGCGACTCTGATTAGAGGCTTCGATAACGGATGCAGTCTGATTGAGCACCTGTTGCACCAGTGACGTCACTTTTTTAGCACGCTCATTGGATTGCTCGGCTAATTTGCGTACCTCGTCAGCGACTACCGCAAAACCGCGTCCCGCGTCGCCGGCCCGTGCTGCTTCAATAGCAGCATTAAGAGCTAGTAGGTTGGTTTGCTCAGCAATGGCGGTAATCGCATCACTGACTAACCCAATTTCGTTAGAATATGTCTTCAAGGTATTCAACAATTCTTCTACGTGGGCAGTCTTATTTTGGATATTTTGCATTCGACCAACGGCTTGGTTCATGGCCGCCAAACCGCTTTCCGTGGCTTTCAGCATCTTATCAGCATCCTCGGCCCCGGATAATGCCTGCATTTCAGTGGATTTAATGAGAGATGTCAATTCTTCCATATTTTGAACTGCTTGAGTTAACTGCTGTGCACCATCTTCCGAATCTACAGCTAGTTTTTGTGTGGCGGTAGTGATTGACATAATGTTAATTGCCACTGTTTCACTTGAATCGAGAATCCGTTCGGAAGGAATTCTCAGCATTTGGAGACGTTGCTGGATATTCGAGCTACAACTGTTCTGCCAATGATCAGTGGCCTGTACTGTAGCAGCACTCTCAGCCGATCCTATTTGAGAAGTCATCACTCTTTTGCCAACAAATCTCCATACCACATAGGCCAAAACAGTAACGATTATTATACCTACTATTATATAGCTCGCGATTATCATACATTCACCTCTTCAATGATGACCTATTGACTGAAATATTGCCTAGAAAAATACTAGCATTGTTGCTGTTTGATTAATATGACCGATATAAGCTTCACCGTAAGTACTAAAACCGATGGTTGGGATCTTCGTAAATATCTCGCCATACTGCTGACAATTGCCTTGACTTTCCAATTGGAGCGTGCGGAGAATACAGTTAAAGTTGATAATGGCTTTAATTGTTCCAATTTCAGCTTGCTTCTTCTCAATAGCAGTCGTGGTGTCAGCAATGATATCAGTCGACTCTAATACAGACATTTCCATACCTTCTTTCACATTGCAATAGAAGGTAATGGCTCCAGCGTTAGCCTGTTGTGGACTGCGGACATAAGGCTCATCATCAATCATTAAACCAAGAGGATGACTCATAAAACCTGCGTTCACTGCCTCTGCTGAATGCTCAATTGCTTGGGCATACGCCTCCACTGCCGGTTTATGATCAAATTCAATAACAATACGGTTGGCTTCGTCAACTTTTGTAGCCACCAACGTCTTATTTGTAGGATTAAAACTTTGTGTTTTAATGAAATCAAATGTGCCAATTGGCTTTAATAGTGCTAATAATGCAGCGTTGGAGTAAGCCTGTCCATTGGCAAAAACGTAAGTGTTCGCGAACTTAAGGTCATCACCAGCCGAACCGCCAATAAAAGTAACATCTGTAAGGTTACCTATGGAGTCAATGATTTTTTCTTCTGCCCTCGTTAACCCATCACAAATAACAATACCGACGTATTTTGTCGGATCAAGCTCCAATGCTGGAGTTTGATAGTACCCTTCAAAAGCGTTAAATGCCTGTTTTACATTATCCTCAGTACTAATATCGTGGACAATTTGGATATTAATATCACCAATTATATCATCGCCAAAGCCCATTGCTACAATTGAGTCTTTTGCCATTTTACCACTAATAATTTCACCAGAAGTGGTGCAACCAAATACCGCAGCACCAGGAAATGCATGATTCATCGCTGGTGCAATTTCCTGTGGATTATAAGATGATGAAGCGAAATAGAGTACAACCTTGGGCTGAGATACCGCGAGCTTGGATTGTATTTCTTGCACAGCTGTTTGGATGACTTTCTCCTCAGTAAAAGCAGTTATTACAGACATATCCTTATCCTCCTCACAAATAAAAAATTCCAATTATAAAGTAACGCCTAAATCTTTGGCTATTTGCACAAGCTTCCCTATTATCACTTGATCATCTGGTGAGCTAGCGGTAAATTGATCTGGATTAACGCCTTTAAGCACCAGTTTTGTTTTGGTAAGTTTCTCGATTACCGGATTGCCGTTCGCTCTTTTTGCGATGATTGTATTACACATAGCCTTAATTTTACCAGCCATCGATTTTCCCTCCTTTTACCTCAGCTTCTGTCATTCCTAGTCGAAATATGACAAAATCCAGATTATTGTTAACTTCGTTATCAATAATCAAATCCCTGCTACTATAACTTATAATCTTACAAATAATTCTATATCATTCTAAAATGAATATTTTTATCAATAATGAAAAAAGTACGCAAACAAGCATTAAATGCTTATTCACGTACTTTTTTCATTAACCATACTCCAGCACCCATAAATACGATCGTATAGCCTAACATGATAACTAAAGGCAATACTGGCACTGGTCCACCAGTACTAATGGCCCGCAAGGCTAAACTTGCATGTGTGAGAGGCAGTATTTGAATCATCCAGTTCAAAACCACTGGCAAATGATCAGGCACAAAAAAGGTGGCACACAAAAACGACATCGGCAGTAACACATAGGTATTAAAACCAGCCATGTCTTCATGGGAATTCATGGTCATGGCAGCCACGAGTGCCATGGAAGCAAAAACTAAACAATTCAGCACTAAGGCTAGTAAAAACCAGATATTAATAATAAGGTGTGCACCAAAAGCATAAGCTAGCACAATAATAAGAACTGAGGAAATTAAACCTCGCAAGGCCCCCGCCAGCACTTTACCAATCACAAAGGCGACTGAGCCAATAGGCGCAATTAAATATTCTTCCAAAGTTTTATGATATAACCGACTCATATTAAGAGGACTGCCTACTGAAATAAAACTAATATTCATTGAGTTTAACGCAATAATACCAGGCACAATAAAATCTAAATAACTACCCTGATTGACCTGAATACTACGTCCCAGTCCCCAGCCAAAAGCCACAAGGTATAACACCGGAGAAACCATGCGAGATAAAATAAACCGACCAATACGCCGCCGCAGGACCAACCATTCCCGCCAAAAAACAGTCCAAATATCATACAGCATTAGCCTACCACCTTTCTTCCAGTCAATTCCACAAAAGCATCTTCCAAATTGGTCTGGCGCAAGGTGGTGGTCGTTGTTAATGTGGCAACAAATTCTGAAGCCTTTGCTCGATCCGCAAAAAACTTAGTTTTAAGACCATCTGGCTCATCCCACTCCACTACATAAGCACCCAACCGCAAACATAAGGCTGCCGGGGTATCCAGGGCAATCAACTTGCCTTTTTCTAATATGGCTACCCTTTGGCACAAGTTTTCGGCTTCTTCAATATAATGGGTAGTCAATAGCACGGTAAGCCCTTCATTTTTTAAGTGACGGATCAGTTCCCACAGGCGCCTGCGCACTTGAGGATCAAGTCCCACTGTCGGTTCATCCAAAAATAATACCTTCGGCTGATGGAGCAGGGCTCTAGCAATCATCAAACGGCGCTTCATGCCACCAGAAAACTTTTGCACCATATCATTCGAACGATCACTAAGTTCTACGTATTCTAGTAGCTGGGCAATACGCCGCGTGCGAACCTCTGTTGGCATATGATGAAGTCGGCCGTGAAGTTCAAGATTTTCCCAGGCCGTCAATTCAATATCCAAATTAAAATGCTGAGGCACCACCCCAATAACAGCTTTAACGCACTGCTGACCATGAGCACAGCCGTCGATCATAATCGTGCCAGCTGTCGGCTGGGTTAGCATGGTGAGCATCCGAATGGTTGTCGTCTTGCCTGCCCCATTAGGTCCAAGTAGGCCAAAAACCTCACCCTTATTAATATCTAAAGATAAATGATCAACTACAGTGCGATCACCAAATTTTTTGATTAAGCCTTCAATATGAATCATGTTATCTATCCTCTTTTTTTAGTTAAACCAGTAATGATCACGACTGGTCTCCCTACATTATCCATCCTAATCTCACTCTCAACCCCGAATACTGCTCGCAGAGCATGGGGAGTAATCACCTCATCAGGACTACCTATGGCAAAAACTTCACCTTGCCGCAAAATAACAACACAATCTGAATAGCGAGCAGCATGATTAATATCATGGAGTACCATGGCGACTGTAATGCTATGCTCATGGTTAAAAGCTACTAATAGTTCCATAATCTCTAACTGATGACAAATATCAAGATAAGTTGTAGGTTCATCAAGTAGAAGAATTTCTGGTTTTTGCGCCAAAGCCATGGCGATCCATACTCGTTGACGCTCACCACCAGATAATGTACTGACAATTCTGCTAGCCATATCCTCAAGTCCAGTTTGCACTAAGGCCCAGTCTACACACTGATCATCTTGCGCCGATTTGCCCTGCCACCAACTTTGATGAGGATAACGCCCATATTCCACCAAATCTCTCACCGTCAAATCCTTGGGTGCCTCTGGCGACTGAGGCAAAACAGCCATTTTTCGCGCAATAAATTTGGCGCTCAGCTGGGCCAAATTATTATCATCCAAATAGACACTGCCCTTGTCTGGCTTTAAATTACGAGATAATGCTTTGAGTAGTGTACTTTTCCCTGAACCATTGGGTCCTATTACGGAAATGATCTGGCCTTTTTCCATTGCTATGGTCAGATTTTTTAGCACGGATACCCCAGAAAAATCCACTGATAGATCCTTTACTTTCATGATTGCCATTATGCATCCCTCCTTAATAGGTATAGAAAGAAGGGTGCTCCAACAAAGGCCATAATAATGCCCACTGGAATTTCAATAGGAGAAAATGCCACCCTGGCCAACGTATCACTTAAAGTAACAACTGCCACGCCTAAAATGGCCGAAGCTGGTAATAAATAACGATAATCAGAGCCTACCAACAGGCGTGCTGCATGGGGTACAATGAGCCCAACAAAACCCAGTAGCCCGACTACACTAACAGCACTGGCCGCGAGGAGAGCCGCTACTGCTGTCATGGCAATTCTCGACACTTCCACATTCAGCCCCAAGCCTCGAGCAATATCATCCCCCAGGTTTAATAGATTAAGTCGCCTTGCTCCGAGGATCGCCAGTACGCCACCCACGATCGTATAGGGCAGAATAATATCCAGATGAGGCCAACTGCGAGCGGACAGTCCGCCTACCATCCACATCAGTGCCCCATGAACTCGGTCACTATAAAACACCATCAAGGCTGAAATGCCTGAATTTAGAAATGCAGATACTGCCACCCCGGCTAAGATGATACGTATCGGCCTAATACCACCCCTCCAGGCTAAGATATAAATAAATAAGGCTGACGCCATGGCTCCCACAAACGCAATGGGGGTGACCAAATACTCTTTATGAGGAAACAATATCATAATCGTTACCCCTGCCAGACCTGCGCCTGATGAAATACCAATAATATGAGGATCTGCCAAGGGATTTTTCATGACCCCTTGGAGGATAGCCCCTGCCAGAGCTAGATTAATACCTACCAAGGCTCCTACCAATGTTCTGGGCAGACGAATATTCCAAATGACCTGCCAATTAGCCCCTGAACTATCGAAGAAAACAGCCGATATAATATCATTCAGGCTAATATCTAAAGCTCCTTTAGTCAAACTGAGGATCATACCGCCAACTGCCAGCAGGGTAAAAATTGTTAAGACGAGGGCTCGCCAGGCACCTCGTTCACGTATGTTGCCATATGAAAAGCACTTTTTACTTAACATTACCATAAACCTCTGGGTACACGACTTTCGCCATATATTCTACAGCTTCATGAAAGCGAATGCCAGGACTTAGTTGAAACAGTTCAGATGGCAGAAAAAATATCTGATCATTTTTTACAGCCCGCAATCCTGACCATGCTGGATTGCTAGCAATATCAGTTTTCATTCTCGTTTCAATATCAGCCATATTGCCCATGGTCACAACCAAGATAATATCAGCATCCCCCTCTACCAATTTTTCTAAGCTATAGGGGGTTATCTCAGGATCGCTGTCCATTGACTTACTACCTACAGCAATATTCTTGATTCTCAGCATCTTAGCAATATTGCCGGCAATACTGCCCTCTAGCTCCACTGTGACATTTTTGGCAGTGGCATGGAGTATTACAATTTTTTTACTTTGAGCAGGTAGTTGTTCCACAACTGCATTGATTCTCATCTGCATTTTATCAATCATATTTTGGGCCGTAGTTTGTGTACCTACAATATCCCCAAGCAGTTTTATCTTTGCCAAAACATCATCATATGTTTTCATCTTAAGCATAATAATGGGTATGTTACTACTTTCTAATATAGGAATCAGTTTTTCATGAATGCCTTGAAAACCAATGACCAAATCAGGCTGCAATGATAGTAATTGTTCAGTATTGATATTATATACAAACCCTACTTCACCTGCCATCTGGGATGCAGGGAAAATTGCAGGTGTCTTAGAACTTGGCCTCCCAACAGCTTCTCCACCAACCCCATATAAAACATCTAGAAATGATGTTGACAGCACCACAATACGTTGTGGCTTTTTTGCTAATACGACTGTCCTTTGGGCATCATCAGTAATCCGTAAATATTCAGTACTGGACTGGACTATTGGTTGCTCCTTAGACTGGGAAGTGCATCCAGAAAATAGTAAACTACTCATAGTAAGTAGACAGACTAAGTATATAAGGTTACGTTTCACAATGACTCTCCTTCCATATAATTATACATTCTGATACTATGCGAAAGGCCGGATACAAATATCCGGCAAGAAATCATCTTTCATTGTATATACTGCCTCACTCAATGCTAAATAGGGCAATACTAACCAAGTTTACGTTTCTTCGCCAAGATTGTCGTTAGATAATTGACCCCAGTTGCATCAACTTCTGCTAAATTATAACTAACCTGTTCTTCAGGTAGGCCGCACTGGCTAATCATAACTGCATTATCAGCAAAGCCATGTTGTTTTAATTTTTCCACAACCTTTGCGAAGTTCTTATATACCTTCATTAGTACAACATTATCCGCGAATGATAAAATCTCATCCATTTTTTCTTCAGACATCGTCGCAGGAATAACACTAAGTACATCAGTGCCTTCAGCCAACGGCTGCCCAAGTTGGCTGGCAATAGCACAAAAAGCCGGCACGCCAGGTACAGTTTCAATCCCATAGCCAGAATCTTTTAGCAAGCGATAAATATACATATAAGTGCTATAAAACATGGGATCACCTAATGTCAAAAACACTACTTTCTTTCCTGCTTGTAGCTGGGCAAGAATACACTCTTTATTCTTCTCCCATGCATCCGTTAATGTCGTAGCATGATTCACCATAGGAAAAACCAGCTTCAATATCTCAACATCAGCTTTTAAATAGGGACGAGCAATGGATAAAGCTGTGCTATCTTCCTTTTTCTCAGTTTTAGGTGCAATAATTACATCTGCTTGCCCAATCACCTTGACTGCTTTTAAAGTAAGTAATTCTGGATCTCCAGGCCCAACACCAACACCGTAAAAAATTCCTGACATAATGGCCTCCTTAACATATTTATTACCCAATTGTATCTACACGCAAAAAAGTCTTCCGTTAAATACAGCCGGAAGACTTGGATATCTACAATCATAACAGTACTTTTATCATGAGAATATCAATACACTACAGTATTTTGATATAACATACAGTACAACTGTACGAATCCCCTCCCCATCTCTCGCGGGTCAATCGGTGATTGTCATATAGGCAGTTCTCCTGACTCTGGATCATCGCGCATCCAAGCCTTCCCAAGAATTATTTCTCAGTGGCACACTATGGATTTGCTCCTCATTACAGTGGCGGGACCGTGTCGGATTTTAACCAACTTCCCTATTAAGCCCAAAAGGGCACCTATACCATCAATATGCAATTCACACTTTACCTAAATATCACTTTATAGCAAAGTTTTTACTTTGTCAAGTGCTTTATTGTAAACTAACATGCTGTCAGTCCCCCATCTACCGTCCATAGGCTACCATTAAAAAAGGAAGTACCATCAGAGGATCGAAAACAGATAACCTTTGCAAAATGCTCATTATCTTTGTTCATTCTCCTAATTTAGAGATGGATTGCTGTGCAATTTGAATGAAGCGATCATATTCAGGGGTTGCATATTGAATAAATAATTGAAAATCATGAATGGCTTTTTGCTTTTCTCCCTGTGCGGAGAAACAGAGTGCTCTACCATAATATGCAAGAGCATTTTGAGGAACTACAGTTAGACCTTGATTGAAATCATCTAATGCTAGGTCCCACTGCTCTTTTTTTATATAAACATAGCTACGCCCCATATGAGTGGAAGCCAACTGTGGATTTATTTTTAGCGCCTGATTGAAATCTGAGAAAGCTTTATCCAATTCGCCCTTATCATAGTATACTTGACCACGATTGCTATAAACAGAAGCAATCTTCGAATTCATTGCCAAGGCTTGACTATATTGTAACAAGGCAAGGTCTAACTGGTTCTTATTATAGTGTAGCAGCATTTGCGTAGGTACATCTTTCGTAACAGGTTCAATTTTACGCACAGTCTCCGTCCTAGGTAATGCCCTCTTCTCTTTCTCTGGGTCAAGCACTTTTTTTTCTAAATCAGGTGTTCTCTCTTCTACCATTGCCTCTTCAACTATAGGTTTTTCCGTGCTTGGTGATATATTATCAATTAAGGCAGGTTCTTCATTAAGTGCAACTGGATCAGAAATAAGTTCCATTTCTATGTACTCTTCTTCTGGTGCTGTTACCTTATAATTCCCTGACAGTAAGCCTAGCCCAGACAATAATAAACCATGTAGCAATAAAGATATGGCTACAACCTGGTACCAAGCCTTGCTTCTTTGCATAGTTATCAACTCCAAACCGCTAACTTTTTTAAGTATAATCCATATTTTATTGTTTGGATTCTGTCGCAATTGCAATTTTTCGCACACCAGATTTTTTTAGGTCATCTAATAATATAACAACATTTCCATACTCTACTTGACGATCACCTCTTAATACAAAGGCAGTTTCCGGGTCACGAGAAAGTTCCCCTTGAATACGAGCAGACAATAACTCGCGGGGTATCTCATCTCGACCAAATAGAATACTTCCTTGGGATGTAAGGGTGATAGGCACAAAGGACGCCTGGTTGGATTGTGCAGTAGCCGCCTCTGGCAGAGAAATTGGAATTATATTCTGTTCAAACATATATAGAGTGCTCATCATAAAATAAACTAACAAAAAGAAAATTATATCAATCATTGGAATGATCATGATTTGAGGAGAACGCTGAATATATAGCTTACTTAGCTTCATTTAATCCCTCCGTTAATCCCCTCCGTGAACTCATACTCAAAACATAGCTTGAAAGGTGTTCCATATCGGAAATGATCGCATTCACATGATGGGAAAAGTAGCTATGGATTAATAATGCCAAGATAGCTACACATAGTCCCGTAGCTGTAGCTATCAAAGCTTCGCCAACTCCACCAGTTATCGCGAGTGGCTGGCTTCCCTTGATAGCAAACACACTAAAAGACTGAATCATCCCTGTCACTGTTCCCAGTAAGCCCAACAAGGGTGCGAGGGTAACAATCGTATCCAGAAAGTCCAAACGATACCGTAATGCAGTGGCGACTATTGTCGCCACACGATCAAAATTTTGCTCTAATTGCATATGATCTTCAGACTTTTGCTGCAAGGCATTCGCTAACATTTCTGCTGCAATGCCTTTGGAATTCGTGCATACTTCCCTAACCCCATCCCAATTGCCCTTATTTAGCTGTTCATCCAATACTCCTAACAATGCTTTAACATCAGTCTCCCCATGACGAAAATAGAGTCCCCTCTCTATGGCAATAGCAACAACAATGACCGAGCAAATCAGTAAAGGATACATGACGAGTCCACCTTTAGAAAACATCATAAAGATTTGATTTAAAAATTCCACTTAACTGTACCTCCATAATAAGGGATAAAGGGAAAACAAAGTGTTTTTCCTTTATCCCTTTTGATTACATATAACCTTTATCAAAGAGAGGGAACCCTACGGCATCTGACTGCTACTTAATAACACCTAAGGCGTATCTTAAGTTGACTAAGTTCATTTCCATTTCTGTGATATAATCTTGTCCTTGTGCAATCTCAGCATCGGTTAATCCTTCAATAGGATTGAATACTAAGGTTTGAGCACCTGTATCTGTTGCTATCACTTCTGATAACTTAGGATTTACTAAGGTTTCAAAGAAAATGTATTTTATTTCTTTGCTACGAACATGATCAATGATGGCCGCTATTTTGTCTGGTGTCGGCTCAGCATCTGGCGTTAACCCCATAATTGCGGTTTGTTTAAATCCATACCGTTTTGCCATATACCCGAATGCTGCATGAGAGGTGATGATCTCATCGGTAGATCTTCCTTGGAGACCATCTATGTAATGTTGATTCAGAGTAGCCAATTTACTTTTATAGGCAGCTGTATTATTTTTGTAAAAGCTTTCATTCGCCGAATCAAAGTTTGCAACAGCATTTCCGATAGCATCCACAATTGCTATTGCATTCACTGGATCTAACCAAATATGGGGATCAAGAGCCCCTTTAGCGGCAAGTCCACCATCTTCATCATATTCTGCCGCCTGTACCTTCACGGCACGAGAAGCATTAACAATTTTTTTCCCAGGCAATGTGGTCTTCATAACTTTATCAACCCACGACTCCATATTTGCACCATTATAAACAAAGATGTCACAATTTTGCATAGCTACCAAATCGGCTGGTGATGGCTCCCAATCATGAGGTTCTGCACCTGCCGGCACTAATAAGACCACATCCGCATTATTACCTACCAGTTGTTTTGTAAAATCATATAATGGGTATATCGTTGTAACAATTACTGGTTTTGCTTTGCCCGATGCCAGACACACGCCTGCTGTAATCGACATGACAAGCATTACCAAACATGAGAACATAACAATTCTTTTCATTTTACAATTCTCCTTTTCTTTAAATAATAACATTCTTTTTTAAGAACATTATTATTTAATATTATATCTGTTAAAAATTCCCTATCAATAGTTTTTTTGTTCTTTAATATTTAGTTTTGAACAGATTGCATTTTTCCCAATATGATGAGTCTTCATTTGCCGCCAACAAAAGCAAAGGATAAATATTCCTACCGTTGTTAAGACAATGGTGCCTCCCGAAGCTACCTTGAGAAAAAAGGAGGAAAATAAACCCACTATAACCGATATCTCGGAAATGAGGATGGCATTCAAGATGGTCGAGCGAAAACTACGTGATATCTGAAGACTTGCGGCAGCCGGTATGACCATCAGTGCTGCAACAAGCAAGACACCAACAATCCGCATGGATACTGAAACAGTCAGCGCGGTAAGTAGTGCAATCACCATATTAATTTTTTTTACAGGTAATCCACTTACTTTTGCCACTTTTTCATCAAACGTCATAAAAATTAATTCTTTATAAATAAACATCAGTACCGCGATAACGGTGCAAGTCAAACAAGCAATAACCTGTAAATCCTGTAGATTGACGGTCACTATACTACCAAATAAATAGCTAACTAAGTTAACATTACTGGTTTTGATCATGCTACTAAATAAAATTGCGATCGCCATGCCTGTATAGAAAAAAATTGCTAAGATCATATCAGCATAAGCTGGTCGCCTTGATCGCAATTCTTCTATACCTAAAGCAGCTGAAACCGTAAAAATGGTAGCAGTATATACGGGATAAATGCCCAAGAGCCATCCTGTCGCTACACCAGCGAAGGCGATATGCCCAAGGCCATCCCTATGAGGGATTGCCGGCGTAAAATGAGAAATATCCCAATTAATGGACAAATAATTCCAACGAGTAACCCAGCAATTAACGCCCTTTGCATAAAATCATAATACAATATACTAAGCATGTAGAAGTTTCCCCCTATCTTCATCAACCAAGTCACTACCTTGTTCTGCAACATTTTTTTTACGAAATTCATGAGCATCACCATAATAATGCAGCCCATGGTTAATGCTTGCTACTTTATCAACATACTGCAAGACCTGGTCTACATCGTGGGAAACCATGATAATGGATAAACCCAGCTTGGAATTCATATTTTTTAGCAATGCATAGATTTCATCTTTTGCCTTACTATCAACACCAGAAGTGGCCTCATCTAAAATCAAAATTTCAGGTTTTGCTGCTAATGTCCGTGCAATGAGGGCTCTTTGCAGTTGCCCACCAGACAATTCTGCAATCATTGAGCTTTTATAATCTTTTAGTCCCACTAATTCTAGAGCTTCATCGATCATTCCATAATCCTTGCTTCGTAATCTTTTACCAATCCCTAAAGGTGCCACGCGCCCCATAGCTACCAATTTTCTTACAGTAGCAGGAAAATTTCTATTATAAGAATTACCTTGTGGAATATATCCAATCTTCGACCAGTTATTAAACTGGTGAAAAGGCATCCCTAAAATACGGATATTGCCCAACTGCGGTCTTAAAAGACCAACACATAATTTGATGAGGGTGGACTTTCCAGCCCCATTAGGTCCTACAATTGCTACAAAAGAACCCTTTTCAATCACCAATGAAAATTTTTCTAATAATGGATTACTCGCAGAATAGGAAAAAAAAACTTTACTAAATTCAAACACATTCACCATACACCTTCTCCTTCTTCACCAAATCTTTCTGTTGATTAGAACGAAACAAAATAGTTCCCAATATAATAATAACATAATTGTTTAATAATATTATTAAACAATTACGTTATTATTTACAGCTACAACCAATTATATTCTCTTTTACAATTTTTTTCAAGTTATAGCGAACGAATATAATTTCATTCTGATAATCCTCTCAACTTTTTTTTACTATCACCGATATTCAACATATTCATTCTTTAGAAAAATCACTGACTTGAAAACAGTTCTAAATTACTGAGATTTGTTTCACAAAAATATCGCCGAAAGGACTGCCGTGTAAACTGAATGAGTCATTCTAAATGATAATACTTTAAGTATTGCATTTTGCATATAAATAATATACACTTCAAATAATAACATTCTTATTTAATGTCTTTTGAAAGGAAGTGTTGTTATTCAAAGGGTAATTACTATAACATTAACTATCTTGATTCTATTTGCTATGGTTCCTGTACTGTCTTTTGCATGTGACTGTAGTTCTGGCCCTTTATATAAGGGATTTGCTTTGAATGAGGATACGGGATATTTTGCAAGAGAATTTGATAAATACGCTCCAAATCCAGGATTAAATTGGGAAGAAGCATCCGATTTTTGGTTCATGAATGCCTATCAAAAGGGATGGATAATTAAGTCGTCTCCTCAAAGCGCTAGACCGGGTGCTCTCATTCTATTTACGAAAAAATACCACATCGGAGTGGGAATCGTGCGTGAGGTCACAGCAAACGAAATACATTTTGAAGCCTTTAATGACCACAATAAAATGACGTCTTATGAAGCTAATTTTGATTCTTTAATACCCAGTTTTCAGTTTTTCGGATATATATGGCCAGAAAAGGAACAACTTACTACAAAGCAAAGACTAATTATACCGTGACTCATCAATAGGAAGGATAATCGATCAATTGCACTTCCTTCCTATTTTTCTTGCAATTGATCGATTATCCTGCTGAAATCATCCAATGAATCAAATTTTTCTAAATGGACACCATTAATAAAGAAGACTGGAGTACTGTGAAATCCTAAACTATTTTCCTCATCGATATCTCTTTTTATGCCCTCATTAATGGTTGGATCAGCTAAATCAAGACTAAGTTGCTGTTGCTCTGCTTGTACTAGACCTAACTTATCTACTAGATACTGTAGCCCGGTATCACCTGTTCTCAGTACTGCTTGTTCGGCCATTACCAAATCGTAGAACTTCCAAGCTTTGCGTTCATCCTGGCGATATAAGGCTTCAAAGACCTGTGCGGCAGGCATAGCATAAGCGTGCCTATCAAGGGGCCTGTGCTTTAACTCTAATTTAACCTGACCATCATACTTTTCTAATACTTGATCTATAATTATTTTTGATCGAGCACAATCAGGACATTGAAAATCGTCGTACTCTACGATCGTAACGGTTGCAAGGGGATTGCCTCGAATGGCCTGTGCCGATACGATTGATATTCCTATCCCATAATAAGTCGCCAGCATGAGGATTAGAACAAACTTTGCAATTCCACGTATTCTCTTTTTGATATAATCTCCTCCGTATAATATTAGTATTAAAATTAACGATTGCAGATACCTCTAACAGATGAATATAAATAAATTGTGAAGAAAAACATTCCTTTATTTTATAATACCTGAATCATATCCTATGTCTTTTCGATTAAGTTTAACCCCTGTAAATATGACCGTAACATATTCAAAACCGTACCTTTCCATTAATTATGTAGCATCAGAAAGCTTGAGGAATATCGCACTATTATTACTATCATAAAGAAAAAGCCCTGTCAAAGACAGAGCTTTTTTATATTACTACTAACGGTTGTTATTTTTGCTGAAACAGTCTCTGCAATAAACAGGACGGTCACCGCTTGGACGGAAAGGAACTTGAGTAGCACAACCACAAGCTGCACAAACTGCGTCATGCATTTCACGCTGTTGGTAGTTGCTGTTACCGCCACGTCCACCACCGTTGTTTTGTTTGCGAATTGCTCTACATTGAGGGCAACGTCCTGGTTCATTAGTGAACCCTTTTTCAGCATAGAAATCTTGTTCTGATGCTGAGAATAAGAATTGTTCGCCACAATCGCGGCATGTTAATATTTTGTCTTCGGTCATTTTAAATAGCCTCCTTGAATCTGTTGCCAAAATAACTAATTATTAATCTCTATTCTAAAAAAAATTAACAATTAATATACTTTGTAATATACTAAGCATATCATAAATACAGTTTCAAGTAAAGAACTAGATAATATTATTCTTATATAGTTCTTTACTTGAATAATATATATATATAACGTACTAAGTTATTGTCATTGCGAGGTAGGTCGCAATCCCCTCGCGAGTTAGGAGATTGCGAACTACCTCGCAATGACAAATATAAATTATTTAGTGCGTTATATATAGATAAACTAACATGCTGTCAATCCCCCATCTACCGTCCATACCGCACCATTAACAAAAGAAGCATCATCAGAGGCTAAAAAACAAATAACCTTCGCAACTTCCTCTGGTCTAGCAATACGTCCAATAGGATATACCGATGCCATATCCCGCAAGTATTCTACCTTATTCACCACATTCACTAGCTGCTTTTGTACCATAGGTGTATCCACATCACCAGGACATACGCAGTTGGCACGAATGCCATCATGAATACTTTCCAATGCCAATGCTTTGGTAAAAATCGTCACTGCTCCTTTAGAAGCGCAATAGGTTGTACAGAATGAGTTCCCATTAATACCCGCATCAGAGGATACATTCACAATTGCCCCACCACCAGCTTGGCGCAAATGGGGCAGAGCATATTTGCAAATAAAATAGGTGCCTTTAATATTAATATTCATGATTTGATCAAATTCTTCTTCTGTCACTTCACCAATCGGCTTCTCCATATAGATACCCGCAGAGTTGATCACAATATCCAGGCGGCCAAGTTTAGCTACCGTCTGCTGGACTACCCCTTGGCACTGACTGACCTTACTAATATCCCCTTGAATAAAACATAATTTATCATCATCGGTAGCTAATTGTTCTAAAGCCACTTTTCCCTTGTTGATTTGGCTACCGATTACAGCGACAGTCGCCCCCTGGGCTAATAACTGCCTCGCCGTCTCCAAGCCAATACCTGATGTGCCACCAGTAATGAGGGCTACTTTGCCTGCAAAATTATAATTTGTCATACAATAGCTCCAATTTTAATAATCTATTTAGTTCAACCTAAATACCACTGGCACAGTAGTATAACATACGACTGCTCGACCAGTGTTTTTTTCTTTGGCTGGAGTGAAGCGCCATTTGTAGACTGCGGCGACTGCCGAATCGTCTAGCAACTCATTGCCAGAGGATTGTTTTACACTCACATCACCAGCACAGCCGTCTTCTAGAATTTGTACTTTAAGTACTACGGTGCCTGTGATACTAGCTTGGCGGGCGGCTTCTGGATAGGTTGGCTGAACTTGCGACAGTATTTGAGGACCCACGATGCCACCACTTGGTTTTTTTGAACCTTGTCCGCCATTACCACTGCTATTACTAGATTGTACACCGCCACTGACATTACTACTGCCTGATGTACTACCACTTATAGGTGAACTTATGGCTTGTGTTTCGCCAATGGCATTATCTGCAACACTATCAACACTCAAAGTAGTGACTGTTTGTACTACTGCCATAGGAGTTGACGAGGCCATACTGCGGGGCACTACCATTTGTGTTGCTACAGTACTTGTACTCGTACTTGCCTGCCCTTGACTGCTATAAACAGGTCGTTGACTACTATCATCACTTACTAAGTCTAATTCCAGCATCTGTTCTACAGGCTCTATTCTAAACATTCCTGCTGATAATATACCGACGCCACATAGCAGAAAAACATTTAATGTCATCGAAATTATAATGGCACGCCACCAACGTTTACGAGCATCCATATGTCTATCTACCTCGCTTTCGTCTCTGTAGCTACAGCCACTCGCCGCGCCCCTGCTTGTTTGAGTTCATCCATGACAGCAACAACCTTGCCATATTCAGCTTGGCGATCACCCCGCAAAATAAAAACACTATCAGGTTGACTTGACATCTGCACAGTTACACGCTTTTTTAATAAATCTAAAGGAATTTCTTCCTTCTCATATATGATCTTACCATCATTCATAATCGTAATGTTAATACTTTGCGGAATATCACTTTGGCTAGCAGAAGCCTCCGGCAGGTTTATGGGGATTGTATTTTGCTGCACCATAAATAAGGTACTCATCATAAAAAACACGAGTAAGAAAAAGATAATATCAATCATGGGGATGATCATGAGCTGAGGCGTATCCTGATTTCGCAAACTACGCAATTTCATGGGTTTTCCCCCGTACTATCTTTTTTCTTGACAAATTACCCAATAGCATACTGGCCAATTCTTCCATATCAGTCACAACACGATCTAAGCGATGACAGTAATAAGTGTGAACTACCATGGCCAAAATCGCCACACTTAAACCTGTCGCGGTCGCCACTAGTGCTTCTCCTACTCCACCTGTAATGGCCAGGGGTTGACCAGCTTTGATGTTCAGTACACTAAATGAGTTTATCATCCCAATGACTGTGCCAAGAAGTCCCAGGAGGGGTGCTAATGTTACAATAGCACTTAGATAATTTAAATACTCTCGCATTCTCGCAGCCATCAGCATACATGAGCCTTCTAATACACTTTCCACATTTCTTTCTTGTTGAAAAGCTTGTAAACCGTTAAGAGCTATTTGGCCTAAACCAACCTTCGTGCTTTGACACAATTGCACGGCTTCCCCTATATTTTGTTTTTCCACTAAAGTTTGTAGTGTCGGGATAAAGGCTTCTGCTCCGCCAGTTATTTCTTTATAATACAAATGGCGTTCTACCCAAATAGCTAAAACTGCTATTGAGCAGAGAACTAAGATATACATGACTGGACCGCCTTTATAAAATAAACCTAAACATTGTGCTACTACTTCCATGTGATTACCTCCTGTTTAATATTTTTATATGTAGTACTAAATATTCTTCATGGTAATCGTAGTGGATGCCCTATATCCCATCTAAAAAAGCTATTGTTGTCTGCACCGTCACATTAGACTGCCTAACTAATTTTTTGTAAAGTTCTGTGGCAGCGCCTTGGGTAAAGTCACGCTGCTTTATGGGTAAATCCTCAATAACAATTAACTTTTTAGCATCAAAGGCAGCTAGTAAATTAGCCATATTTTGTTGACCAAAACATAAATTGGCCAATATTACCAGATCAGCTTGAGCAATTTTTTCTTTATTACTACTAATAACCTCTGGCGAAAAGGCAGTAAAAGCCGAACTAACAATACTCTCCGCGCCAAAAGCCATCGCTACATCAACATCGGTATCACCTTGTTGCAAGACGCCAATACTGAGGTTATAGCCTTTTTCGTGCAAGTGACGAAGGAGTTGACTTGAAGTACCACCTCCGCCAATAACATGTACTTTTGACTTTGTACACAAAGTAGCCGCCGCATATGTATGAATGTCCAAACTACCTGTCACCTTATTGATAAACACCGCAGAGTGTAATCCATATGTTTTTTCCAGATTTTCTGCCGTCACTACCTCTTCTGGCAAGCCATCAGCAACAATTTCACCATCAGCGATTAAGATAAGCCGGGTACAAAACTTGGCTGCCAGTTTTAAATCATGAACCACAATAAACACGGTTTTACCCTGCTGACAGATATTTCTACAATGGTTAAAAATTTCTTCTTGATATAATAAATCTAGACTGGCAGTCGGCTCATCTAAAAAGACGATGGGTGTTTGCTGAGTTAATACCTTGGCCAATAGTACCCTTTGCCGTTGTCCCCCTGACATATTCTGCACAGGTATGTTTTCCAGTTCACTGACCCCTGTAAATTCCATATATTTTCTGGCGATAGCATAGTCTTCTTTACTTTCATTTTTCCACCAACCAAGGTAAGGATAACGTCCTGCCAAGACAATCTCTAACGCAGTAAAACCAAAACTTACATTGATTTCTTGCTGCATATAGGCTACAATGCAGGCCAATTGCTTGTCAGCTAATTTTTGTATTGGCTGACTATATAATAATACTGTGCCTCGAGTATTGGGTAGTAACCCTCTCATCGCTTTAAGCAAGGTACTTTTGCCAGCGCCATTAGGTCCGATAATACCGACAAATTCACCTTTTTCTGCTGCAAAGCTAATATCGTTGAGAACTTGTTTATCATCAAAGGCCACAGTCATATTGCGTACCTCAAGTGCTATCGTATTGCTCATGATCAACGTAATACCCCCTTTTCCATCCGATGTAACAGATAGAGAAAATAAGGTGCTCCGAGTAAGGCCGTTATAATACCCACGCGTATTTCGCCTACTGGCAAAATCATGCGACCAATTAAATCACAGCTTACCAAAAATAACGCTCCAGCAATTGCGCTAGCAGGTAATAAGGTGCGATGGTCAGGTCCTAATAATAATCTCATGATATGAGGCACTATGAGTCCGACAAAACCAATGGAGCCGCTGACACAGACAGCTGTGGCTGTGGTCAAGGTCACAATAAATAATAAAACAATTCTCAGTCTGGCAACAGGTACACCTAGGGAACGTGCCTCTTCTTCCCCTAGCACCATGATATTAATGTGCCTTGCCATCATGCATAAGAGAGCAGCACCAACAGTAATCGGTCCAATTGCTAATGCTACATGTTCCCAGCGACGATAATCAAGTCCCCCTACCGTCCAAAATAAGAATTCTCGCAAACTATGTTCATTCATAAAGCTCAATATACCTGAAGTCAAAGCTGCCATAAACATACTAACAGTAATGCCTGCTAATAACAGTACCATAATAGGAATTTTACCTTTTTTCATGGATAATGCTAACGCAATACTGACTGCTAGCAGTGCCCCCCCCAGGGCAAAGAGAGGCATAAAATATAAACTTTGAGCACTGAGTCCTAGGGCTATTGTCACCACTGCACCAAAAGAAGCTCCGCCTGATACACCAATAATTCCTGGATCAGCTAACGGGTTACTGAAGATACCTTGCATGACAGCACCTGATATCCCTAAAGCAGCACCTGTCAATACACCAACAATCACTCGTGGAGTTCGAATATGCCAGATAACAGCTTCTTGTGCTTGTTCAATGCCATGAAGACTATCAATTATTCCTACATGTTGTAGCAGAATACTAATGGTGTCAGCAATCGGCACCTGTACTGGTCCCCATGAAATGGAAATAGCGCATATGCTTATTAGTACGATGGTCATAACGCCCATGATCATCCGTTTTTTTATAACTCCACCATTCAAAGCAAACATCCTTCCGAAACAAAATTCACTTTACCAAGTATTCAGGGTAGGCTGCCGTTGCGATGTCCTTTACGCCTACAGTTATGTATTGAGAGGTGGTACTGACATTTTTATCAGACACCATGACCAACTTGTTATTTTTTACGGCGCTTAAGGATTGAAATGCCAGATCATTTTGTACATCATTCTTAAATTGATTAACATCTATTTTACCGTCAAAATCCCAAGCAGGCAATATTAAAATATCAGGATTAGCGGCTACGATTTTTTCCTTGGATAAATATTCAAAAGCACTGCCGCCTGCTTTACTTACACCGTTTTCAACACCTGCATACTTGCACATATCATCAAATAAACTGCCTATACCGTAAGTAGCTCCCATTAAGGTGTATCTGATGACGATTTGTTTCTTGTCTTGGGATACGTTTTTTACTTTCTCAGTGACATCATTTAAGTCTGTATCCATCTTCGCCACGAGTTCTGTCCCTTTTGCTTCTTCTCCGACCAGACTTGCTAATTCTTTAATTACTTTTTTGATTTCCTCTATTGTTGAAGGAGTTTTATATACATAGACGGCAATGCCCGCATCTTGTATACTCTTGATAAGTTCAATGGGCTGCCAATCAGCCACGATCACCAAGTCTGGCTTTAAACCAATAATACTTTCAAGATTGGCTGTCACCCTACCTGGCACTTGTTTGCTGAGCTCTACTACATTGGATATTCCTGTATCATCAGCCAAATAGGTCAATGCCGCTAGTCTGTCTGGCGTAACGAGGGATAATAAAATTTCGTCTGTTCCAAGGCTGAGCGATATAATCCGTTGTGGTTTGCCGAGCATCTGAACAGTATTACCTTGATAATCTTGTACTTTATAACCTGTCTGTTCTGGTGCCTGAGGCGTAGGTTTGCCAAAATTACACCCGCCCAATACGATCGTAACACAAAAGATGACGACTAAACCAATAAACGATAATCGTTTCATTTGCACATTTCCCCCTGCTTAAGTGCTGCTTTTTGCATCCTAATTTTCTTCGACCACTCTTCTATAGAAGAATACATGAACTCATGCACTAAAAATTCAGGTTTAATATAGTCTATTAAGCGTTGAACTTCACTAGTGGCAAAAGGCTGATGCTGATCTATGTTTAAGATATGATTCATAATTTCGGTCATATCATACTTTTCTATTGCTTGGCACCGGCTTCGTTTCACATACTCTCCTGACAGAGATTTATGTAAATGAACGCCTCTCACATAAGAGCGATATTCTCCCAAAGTATGTAATATGGTAAGAATGTAGTTAATGCCTTCAGCCTCCGTCTTTAAGTCTTGATTGGTATTCATCAGGTGCCCCGTATCTAGCATAATGCCTATATTAGGATGTTTCACATTTTCTAATAATCTAGCGACTAATGTAGGATTCTTAAGGGTAAGTCCCGGCCACCATAAATTTTCAAATAGCAGTGCCACATCGGGTGGTATTTCATCTGCCAGTTCATTGACTAGCTCAATAGTAGCCTTGATGACTTCACTGTCAGAAGCCCTAAACTGCCAATCAAATAATTCTGATATTCTAGCATGACTAATATGAAAAACCAGATACTTAGCCCCTGCCCTAACTGCTGTTCGAATGTTTTCTCTGTAGATGGTAAGCCAAGCCTCCCGCGATAATCCGCCATAATAGGCTATGATATTGTCTTCACTGCCAAACTGTTTTAGCAGTTCCTGCTTGTCACCATGCCAAAAATCAAGCCAGGTAGGCCAAAAGCGCAGGTGCACTCCTTGTACTACTTCTCTCGGGTGCAATGTTTCATCCCACGTATCACAAAACATTATTTCCAAGCCGTCAAGGTTATGCTGATTTAGCAAGTTTTTTAATACAATCGAATTGTTATTGATAAGCTCATTGTCAGATGTATCATTTGAAATATTAGCAAGCTGCAACATTATTATAAGTCCTTTTTTAACCGTTGAGCATACAAAGGATGCAACGATTTTATTTTAAGGTAAGAGGGAAGCCCACAGGGGCTTCCCTTCTTTCTGTTAACACTATTAGATTGACTGTTTCAAACCCAAGAATAGTGAACGTTCTTGAGCTGCATAATTGTTAACAGCCTGATATTTTTTATTAAATAAATTAGTAATATTGCAATACAAACTTTGTTCTTTACTTATGGCATAGTTTAAAGTAGTATCCCATACAAAATAACTAGCAACATCGTTATTTTCCCCTACATATCTGCCATAAATATTTTGCGTAAATTTACTTTGTTGTAATTTAATACCAATATTGAAAGTATTATATGGCGCTTGTTGTTTGTTGGCTCCATCACGGGAATCCAAATAGGTATAGCCAACATTAGTTGAAAGAACAGGCGACAATCGCGTAGCAAAAGCTACGGTTGCACCTTGATCGGTAAGATGCTCAATATTTTTAGCATTATATTGATTGCCACTGGCAACCCATTTTATCGCATCATTCAATTCACGTTTAAACAGGGAAACAGTCATTTCACTCTCTTTGCTTAACTGCTTCTTGATGCCTGTTTCCGCTGACCAACCCGTCTCTGGTTTTAGATTTGGATCTCCGCCACCCCATAGCACATTAAATGGAGTATATAAGTCATCAAATTTAGGTGCTTTAAATACTTTGTCCCAATTAACAAAATAACTAGTTTGCTCATCTAGTGCATGTATAATGGATACTTTTGGTAACCAATTAGTACCATATTGATCACTATGGTCATATCTCATCCCTACAATAGAACTAGTGCGTTCATTAATTTTATACCGATCTTGAAGATATACAGCGTTAACAATACGATCACGAGAAGGGATAGTGCCATAATCAGCTGTTGTTACTGTTTCTTTACGCCATTCGCCACCCCAAGTTACATCATTTCGATCGTTAACCTTCGCACTATCTTGATATTCTAACGCCCGTACATTATTCTTATAAAAATATCGACTGGAATATAAAGGTATCACTGAAGTGCGTTCCTGCTGATTATTATAGAATCTTATTATTTTTTCCCCATCAACATGTTTGTCACTGTAGGCAATACTCCAATTACGATGTAAATAATCCTCCATTGTTGGTGCCCATGTACCTGTTATATTTCCTGGTGTATTAGCATGACTACTATAATAATCAAAATCCATGGATATATTTTCCGTTTTACTAATATCTTTATCCAAACGAATTGTTGAATTTTTCCCTTTATAATCACTTAGAGGACGCTGCCCCTCTGTATTCTCTTGCGTTCCCGTTACATACCAGTGCCATCCATTCTCTGCACCTTGATGAGAAATATTAGCTCTACTAGTAGAGTTACTCCCCCCTCCAATATCGACTTGCGTCTTAGTCATGCCAACACCTTTTTTTGTCACAATATTAATGACCCCACCCACAGCATCAGCACCATATAAAACCGAACTACCACCACGTACTACTTCAATTTTTTCAATATTATCCCCTACCAAAATTGTGTTTAGATTAATACCACCATTACCACTACCAATCCCTTGAGGTATATTGATACGTTTACCATCCATCAACACTACCACTCTATCGGTTCCTAATATATACGGAACTGATATTTCGCCTGGACCACCATTCCTTGCAACAACTACGCCTGGTACGCCTTCAAGTGCATCTGCTAAATTCCTCGCACCTTTTTCCTCAATTTGCTTGGCAGTAATAACTGTAACATCTGCAGGTGTACTAGCTACAGTTTGTGGCACACGGTTAGCTGTAACCACCACTTGATCAAGCCCAAACTCCTCCTGCTCAGCAGCATATGTAATAACCGTTGATTGTGATAGTAAGGTACTTACTGCCAAGGCGCATAGTATGCCCTTGGTTTCTTTTGTTGTTTTCAATTTTCTACTTCCCCTTATTTTTCACTTTATTTAAGCCTTGATAAACAACACTCCCGACGTGAAAACACGTCGGGAGAAAATGCACACAATAAATAGCCTATTGCGCAAATCCCCTCCCCATCCTTCGTGGGTAATAACGGTGATTGACATATAGGCAGTTCTCCTGGCTCTGGCTCATTGCTATCCATACCTTCCCAAGCCGCTCAGCTCAGTGGCATAATCATGGATTTGCTCCCCATTACAGTGGCGGGACCGCGTTGGTATTACACCAAACTTCCCTATTAAGCCCCTAAGGGCACCTATACCAATAATATGTAATTTTATCTAACACTTATAAGTTATACTATATTTTTAACATTGTCAATATTTATGTCATATTATGAATTTCCTTAAAACTCGATCCCCTTTTGTGCCTTTATGCCCTTTTTATAAGGATGTTTAATTTCTTTCATTTCAGTCACTAAATCAGCTATTTCAATAATTTCAGGATGAGCATCCCGCCCAGTCAGGACAACATGTAAAGAGGCTGGCTTATTTCTTAGCAAGTCTATAACAATTTCGACAGATACCAAACCAAATTTTATTGCATAATTAAGCTCATCTAAGATAATCATATCCCACTTGCTTGCTGCGATTTCATCACTTGCTGCTTGGAATGCCTCCCCAGCAGCACTTTGATGATGCAACTTCTCATCTTCCGTACTGCCTTTCACAAAGCCTTCGCCCATTTGCCGTATGACAAAATCAGGTCCCATTCTTTCGGCAGCTTGTAGTTCTCCATATTTCCAATTGCCTTTTATAAATTGTATTACTAGCACTTTAAAGCCCTGTCCCCAGGCTCTCATTCCCATACCTAATGCTGCTGTTGTTTTTCCTTTTCCATTTCCAGTATTAACGATAATTAAACCTTGTCTTTCTGGCATACTGTCAACCTCCTTATTTTTCTAACAATGATATTTTTTCATGAATACAACAATCCCGACGTAGAATACGTCGGGAAAATATGTATTTTTTTAGCTCTCTACTCCACAACTTTATAATAGAGATTTTAGCTTGTCAAGTAGTTTTCCCATTCGCCTCTGCCCGCCTTATATCTTTTTTACCAATGCAAAATCCACTTTTTGCAAAGTTGGAACATTACGAAAAAAGCTCATATAATCCTGATTATAGCAAATAACTCGCAGTCTTCTACCCTCATTAATAATAGTTGCCATTATATCTATGAAGTTATTCACAACTCGACCATTTAATACATCACTATGGATAAAATTAAAAACGATTTCCAGAGGGTTTACCAGTAGCATCCCTTGTACCGCTATCATCAGTTTTGTAAAATCCTCACACGCAAACTCACTCTTGATCGTAAAAGAAAAGCATCTTTCCTTATTTTCAAAGACAAAGGGCAGGAAAGTAGCATCACAACTCTCCTGATTTCGTTTTTCCCCACATTCAAATACAGATTTAGCTGGTGATATAGAGCAACTCTCTACCCCTATAACTTGCTGTATGACAGCCAGAATTTTTTCCTTTGTAATTGGCTTTAAGATATAGCCTTTCGCACCGGCATCTAAAGCTTCCATAACTTTATGCTGTTGGCCTAAGGCACTCACCATAATGACCTTAGCCTTTACATCACAAGCCATAATACGAGCTAGGGCCTCAATGCCATCCATCACCGGCATCGTAATATCCATTGTAACCACATCAGGTACATATTTTTGATACATCTCAATAGCCTGTTCACCATTTGCAGCTTCATCGACTACAAGGTGTCCCCCATTTTCAACGATCTTGCCAATCATTTTCCTCATCATCAAGGCATCATCTACAATTAACACACGCGCCATTTTTACCCTTCCTCTCTACCAATCTTATACAGCAGTTTGTAGCGGTAATACAAAGGAAAACTCCGTTCCTATACCGACTTGGCTTGCAACTCCCACTCTCCCCCCAAGTTTCTCCACTTCTTTACGAATCGCATGAAGACCGACTCCTCGCCCAGAGATATCATCTGCACATGTGGCACTGGAAAAACCATCAACGAAAATAAGAGAACGAGCTTCCTCATCAGATAATGCTTGGGCAGTCTCCTGATCAACTATCTGTTTCTCCACTGCCAGTTTCTTCATTTTCTCAACGTCTATACCACGGCCATCATCGACTACACGAACAATGAACCCTTCTTTACTCTCAAGAATTTCACACCGAATATTACCTTTTTCCTGTTTACCAATCTCTAAACGCTCATAGTTAGTTTCCAACCCATGAGCCACTGCATTACGAAATACATGCACTAGAGTTTGAGCAAAATTATGATAAATTTCTGGATTTATCAAACTTGTCCCACCTGTAATTTCAAAACTTTCCACTTCTTTACCATATCGCGCCCCAAGCTCCACTACATACGCTGGATAGGTCTGCAACAATTCCCGAAAAGGCTTATAGTTTAGAGCCTGCAATTCTACAACTACAGCTTGTTTCTGAAGTGAATCAGGCAATGCTTGAACTCTTTCCTGGATCTTAGTGATCTTTACTTTTTCAATACTAATTCTATCTTTCTGCAAGAAAAATTGATTACCTAAGATTGCTGTTAAAATTTCTAAGTCATCGACAAGGCAACTGTATAATTTTTCTCCTGGATAAGCAGGGAAACACTCAATCAATTCATTGATATCCGTTTTTTCTTCCGCGCGTAGTCTAGCAAGCACTTCTTCTAATGCATGTAACTCCTTAACAATATGCTGCATGCCCAATTGGCCGAAGGTGCCTTTCCACGTATGAACCATGATAAACAAGGTACTGATTTTTTCTGTAACAGAACATTCCCATGCCAAAATTTTTGCTACTTCCTTATGACAAAAAGCAGTATACCCCTCTACTGCATCTGAGAAGTCATTATATTGAGTCACGACTTTTACAATCATTGATAATGTTTCTTGTTCATCTTGAATCTGTTCTTCCATGACTTTTTGCTTCGTAATATCAGTTAAAATCAACATCATCTCGCGATGATTTTGCTTAGTTGGGTGATTTATAAATTTATAATCAATCTGTATGTAATTGCCATCGACTATTATTTCATGGGGTAATAAGGAGCTATAAGTTGCCCGTAAAAAATCATCATCAATTGCAAGAACCTTTGTCAATAAACTTGATATAAAACCTTGTTGCTTTTCATCACAAGGATATAATAGTTCTGCAATATTCTCCCCACCAATCTCCCGGTTAAATATCATGACACACTCTGCGCTATACTCATCAGCCACAATTAAGTCTTTGCCAAATGATACAAATCCTTGTCCTGCATGATCAAGTAAATTACGTATTTTATTGACCATTTCAGTTAATTGATTGGTCTGCTTTTCCAATTTCCTTTGCACGACCATTTGTTGTGCATATGCCTTTTCTAATTCCCTATTCTGAAATGTAATTTGTTGCTGTGACTGTTCCAAATTTGTAACCATACTTTGCAATTGTATTTCATTTAACCTTATATGGTGAGTCATCCAGTTCATCGTACGCATTAACTCAACCATTTCGTTCTCATCTTCAACATCACTCGACTCATTGGGAACAGGTAAAAATACATCATAACATCCATCTTTTACAGCAAGACAAAAAGTTTTTATTTTTTCTAATTGCTTACCTAAAAACCAATATCTAACCAATCCTGAGCTGAATAGTCCCAACAATATAGCCGCCATCAATGCTAAGGCGATTCCATTCTGAAATTCACCATTGCCTGCCAAGCCTGATCTTACGCCAAGCCAAAAAACAATGATTAAAGGTATAATACTAAAAATAAGACAAATAACAGATAGCCGCTTCTTAATTGTCATTTTATGGTCTCCTATCATATTACATGAAATAACGATAATAATTATCATTATCATATCTTTTACTAGTATTACAAATAATTACCTATCTGTCAACCATCGGTTCAAAGCAATCTTCTATATATGTAAAACGCACTAAGTAATTGTCATTGCTTCGTGTCTCGCAATGACAAACGAGTGAAGATTAATTAGTGGGATATATATAGCAAAAAAAACCGTTCTTAGCGGTTTTTTTTGTTTACGCTTTGTTCTTAAAATATACTAAGCTACGCCTTACTTAATTCATTGCCCAAAGACTGAGACTCTTTGATTCCCTGATCATCAGGCATATTCATAGTAATCAGACCCTCTCCCAAAACTTTAGCACCACATTTTGTCATTCTAGCCACAAAGTCCTGCATCCACTCACCATTACCCCAACCATAAGACCCAAATAAAGCCATTGGTTTGCCAGTCACTATATCTTCTATTGATACGACAAATGGTTCCATTTCTTCTTCTTCCAACACTTCAGCCCCCATAGACGGGCATCCAATGGCAACTGCATCTGCATTTTTTATATCATCGATAGATGCCTCTGCTACGCTAAGTAAACTCACTACCGTATGTTCATTTTTAGCCCCGTCAGCAACTGCCTCGGCCATTGCTTTCGTATTACCTGTGCCACTCCAATACACAATAACTATTTTTTTCATATTAATCCCCCTATACATTTTTGATACTACCATTTTTGAAGCAGTATTCATGATTTTTTGTTCCTTTAATGATATTCATTATCATTAAAGGAACAAAAAAAATTACATAGAGCTATTTATGAGCTTACTGCAATTTAATGATAATCATTATCATTAAATTGATTATCATCTAAACACACCTAGTTTGTCAAGTTTTTTTTCATCATGAGATCAACTAGTTCTTCTGCTGCTGATTCACATAATCAATAAAATTCTGGTAGAACATATGGTTATTTTGCATAAACTTCACCAATAATTGTATGGAATAAATGGTCTCTCTCGATAGATAATGCTCCATGGCTTCAGCCTCAACAGCAATATCACAATCAGCGCAAATAAGGCTTAAAAATTCCTGCAATAGTCTATTTCTCTCTACTAGAAAATTCCCCATTTCTCTACCAGCATCCGTCAAATTAATAGCACCATAAGGTTGATAATTAATGTATTGTCTTGCTTTTAATTTACATAAAGCTTTGCTGACAGATGGCAGGGATACATGTAATTTCTGGCTGATATCAGTGACACGAACAATATCATGGGATAATGAAAATCGATATAATTCTTCTAAATAATCTTCTAAACTAGGTGAGAGCATGAGTAACACCCCCCAATATACCCTTATATAACACACTTAAACGAATATTCAAAAAAATAGATTGCCATAAAACATGACTTAGTTTAGAATTAGACTGTTATTATTATGTCTTTTTAAAAGTATCATCTTGAATCTGAATTTACGGAGGAGATGGAAACATGCGCAAGATCACCAAAATTGAAATCATTACTAGACCTAGTAAATTAGAAGAATTGAAAGAAGCATTAAATGAAATCGGCGTCGCTGGTATGACTGTCAGCCAAGTTTATGGTTGTGGCCTAACAAAAGGACATACGGAAATATACCGTGGAAAAGAGTATACGATTAATCTGTTGCCCAAAATCAAGGTTGAAACTGTGGTTTGCGAAGTGCCGGTAGAAAAAGTGCTGGAAGCGGCACAAAGAGTGCTTCGAACAGGTAAGATTGGTGACGGTAAAATCTTCGTTTATCCAATTGAAAATGCTGTCCGAATTCGTACTGGTGAAGAAGGCGATATCGCCATCATGGATCCCGACAGTAAGTAATAAAATTTTTGTTTTTGAAGAAAATTTTAACAGATCTTTTTACAAACAGCAAAGTACTCTTTGTAGAAGTTTTATGTTATAATGTAAAAAAATGAGGCAATGGAGCCAAGTTTAATACTCTAGCACAATACAATGTGGCTAGGTTATTAAGCTTGGCTTTTTTTATGGATTTTTTTAAAGACTCTTTAGCGACAATCTATAATAATATATGAGGAAATTGGGGGATATAATTAATGGAAGTGACAATTCATTCTCTAGCAGCAGGACTCGATACGGTTTGGGTGCTAATCTGCGCAGCTTTGGTATTTTTTATGGAAGCTGGATTTGCCGCTCTGGAAGCCGGCTTAGTCCATAGCCGAAATTCATTAAATATTATAATGAAAGTACTGATGGATTGTACTGTGGGTATGATCGGCTATTTTTTCTGTGGCTTTGCACTCATGTACGGCATCGATAAATTTAGCATAATTGGAACGTCTGGCTTTTTTTTACTGGGTGATTTCGACTACTTAGGGCTAAGAATACCCATCTATGCTTTCTGGCTATTTCAAGCTGCCTTCGCCATTGCCATGGCAACAATTGTCTCAGGCGCCGTAGCAGAGCGTATGAAGTTTTCTCCTTATCTTGTTTTTTCCTTAATAGCTACAGTATTCATCTACCCAATAGCCGGACACTGGGTCTGGAGTAGTGGTGGATGGCTCAATCAGATCGGTATGCTGGATTTCGCCGGTTCGGCAGTCGTGCATTCCTTGGGCGGTTGGGCTGCCCTGGCAGCTGTATTGGTACTTGGTCCGCGCACTGGTAAGTTTAACAAAGATGGATCCATGAATGTGATGCCTGGTCATAACTTGCCCTTAGCTGCCTTAGGTGCTTTCATTTTGTGGTTTGGCTGGTTTGGTTTTAATCCAGGCAGCACTCTGTCTGGACTGGATTCAAATATTGCCCGCATTGCAGTGAATACTAACTTAGCTGCTGCAGCTGGTGGCACAGTAGCAACCTTGTTCACGATCTTCCGTTACGGCAAAGCTGATCCTAGTATGGGGATTAATGGTGCTCTGGGAGGGCTAGTAGCCATTACTGCTAGTTGCGCCTATGTGGAACCGATAAGTTCCTTAGTCATCGGCGCAATCGCTGGTATACTTATCGTAATTGCTGTCCCAATATTTGATAAACTCCGAGCTGATGATCCAGTTGGGGCTATTGCAGTACACGGTGTCTGTGGTACCTTTGGAACCATGGCTGTCGGTATTTTTGCTGAACATGGTGGTCTACTCTATGGTGGAGGTTTTCATCTATTGGCGATACAAACCTTCGGGGTCCTTGTTATCTCACTGTGGGGCTTCGGTACAACCTATGCCTTATTCCATATATTAAAGAAAACTGTCGGTATTCGAGTGACAGTTGACGAAGAGATGGAAGGTTTAGATTTGGCTGAGCATGGCATGGCGTCATATAATGAAATTGAATATACTCCATTCGCAACCATTATTAGTTCCAAGAAAAAACATTAGAGCTATTTATATTCTGGCTGATGACAAATTTATGTCATCAGTCTTTTTTATGTCATCAGAAAATATAGCCCTTTTCGATTCTAGATAAGATCAACTAAGGATTGGTGCAAGACATTTCTTTATATGAGTCACTTTAATATTATGCTACGATACGATAAAAATACCTCTTTTCTCTGTATAATCACAAAAAAAAAAAATTTTTCCCTCAATAAATGATATAATGAGCTATTATCAGATTTTTTACTTGCACTACAATAAAGGAGCTACTATTTTGAGACAGATCAGCTTGCTAGAATTAATTCCAGGTATGATCCTGGCACGAAGCATATTAAATAGTAAAGGCCGAGTATTATTAGCGGCAGGGATTACCTTTACTGAAGAATATATCCACAAATTAAAAATTTTGAATTTAGATGTCCTCTTTATCAAGGATGCAAAATACGCTGATATTACGATTCCTGAATATCTTTCAATCGAAACACAACAACGCGCTTTGTCTATATTAAGTACTACATTGGCAAGAATTAGCAAAACAGGAGCTTTTTCCGTAGATGCGGTATCTCATGTAGCCTCGGATATTGTTGAAGAATTAATAACCCAGATCGATGTAACAATTCATTTAACAGGTATTGCAGTCTATGATGATTGCACCTTATCTCATTCCTTGAATTGCTCAATCTACTCAGCACTACTTGCCCGTTCTTGCGGTTTTACAATTCCTCAAATAAAAATCATTACCTGTGGTGCTTTACTGCACGATATGGGAAAAATAGAAATTGATAAACAAATACTGAACAAACCTGGTCGCTTAACAGATGACGAATTTACTATCATGAAAGAGCATCCAACATTAGGCTTTAACCTATTAACTAAAAAGCGTTTAGAGCTTTCTAGCCTAGTTGCTCATATGGCTTGGCAACATCATGAAAAAATTGATGGTTCAGGTTATCCACGAGGGCTACAAGGAGAGCAAATCCTCAGTTATGCCCGTTTACTCGCCATTACTGATGTATATGATGCCATCACCGCCCACCGTCCTTATCGCAGAGCTATGACGCCAGAAACTGCGTATAATATCATCTTGTCTGGAATAGGAACTTCTTTTGACGAAAAAATGGGGAGAATATTTTTATCAAAAATAGCTCTCTATACACCTGGAGCAGAAGTGTTGTTAAACACAGGTGAACGGGCAATCGTAGTTTGCGTTCCGGCAAATAATCCTCAGCGCCCTATCATTCGCCTTATATTCTATCCAGACGGAACGCCTTATACACCACCCAAAGATATCAGTCTCGTCGAAAACCCCCAAATTTCAATCACAACGACTTCTTAACAAAAGACCTAATCCTTTTTCCAAGGATTAGGTCTTTTATTTATGCTTTGCTATTCACCAGACAAGCTAGCGCAATCGAATTTAATTTTCCTTCTGGGGTTTCCGCTCGGGAGGTCATGACAATAGGATGGGTCGCTCCTAGTACAATACCTGCCATTTTACTATTGGCAAAATAAATCAGGGCTTTCCCTAAGATATTACCAACCTCAATCGTAGGCACTAACATCAAATCAACACAGCCTGACACTTTACTATTAATGCCCTTATGATGCATCGCCTCAAGACTTATGGCGACATCAAGCGAAATAGGACCTTCTATAATACCGTGAGGCAGTTCACCCCCGCGGCTCATCTCTACCAAGCTTTCAGCATCAACAGTCGCTGGCATTTTACTATTAACCACTTCATTGGCCGTCAGCACTGCCACGTGGGGATTCTCGATTCCCATGGAATGCAGCGCCAACATGGCATTCATCAGTATGTCTTTCTTATCCCGTAATGCAGGAGCAATATTCATACCCCCATCAGTAATAAATATAAGTTTCTTCTGTCCTGGAATTTCAAATGCTGCCAGATGACTGAGTAGCCGCCCAGTGCGCAGACCTTCCTCTTTATCCAGCACTGCTCGCAAAAAGTCACTGCTATTGAGTAAGCCTTTCATCAATACCTGAGCATGACCATTTTTCACCAAAGAAACTGCCTTTAACGCTGCCCTTGTCGTATCTGGCTCATGAATCATCTGAGTATCAGTAGATAGCCCCACCTGCACGAGCAGGGGTGCAATCAAATCAGCATCACCCACTAAAATAGCCTGAGCAATACCCATATCCTGGGCAAGCTTAATGGCAACTAACACCTCTTTATCTTGGGCTACAGCCACACTGATAATTACCTGCCCACAGCTTTTAACTTTCTCCAGTATTTCATGATAATTGCAATACAAAATACTCCCCTCCCGCCCTTGATGATCCATCCACCAGTCCTCGCATTGTATACTTCAGTATTTTTTCCGTTTTTTCCTGCTTTTAAAATAAGAAAGAGACGGTTTATAAAACCGCCTCTACAGTACCTTATTTTTTAGTTGCTGCCGCTAATGTTAGTTCACATTTTTCAAAATTTAACGTAGCAAAATAATCTTCCAATGATTCTGCTCGCCGAATCATTGCCACACTACCGTCTGGCTGTAACAAGAGTTCTGCGGAACGCAATTTCCCGTTGTAATTAAACCCCATGGCATGACCATGAGCCCCTGCATCATGCATGACAAGAATATCACCAATATCGATCTGGGGCAATGCACGGTCAATAGCAAACTTGTCATTGTTCTCGCACAATGATCCTGTCACATCGTATACATGATCAAGAGGCAAATCTTCTTTCCCCACCACCGTCATATGATGATAAGAGCCATATAAGGCTGGACGCATAAGATTGGTCATGCACGAATCAAGACCGATATAATTTTTATAAATTTCTTTTTTATGCAGTACCGTTGATACCAGATACCCATAAGGTCCTGTGATCATCCTGCCACATTCCATGGTGATATTCAAGGGATGGAGCCCATTTGCCACAATTTTTTCTTCATAAGCCTTGCGAATACCGGCGCTTAAAACAGTAAGGTCAACGGCTTGTTCTTCGGGGCGGTAAGGTATGCCGATGCCACCACCTAAATCAATCATTTCAATACGAATTCCCAGAGACTCATAAATTTCAACAACTAAATCAAACATCATCATAGCAGTACCAACAAAACTGTCCTGACTAAGTTCATTGGAAATGACCATTGTATGCAAGGCAAACCGTTTTACCCCTTTAGCTTGCATGATTTTATAGCCCTCAATAATTTGCTCTCTAGTAAGTCCATACTTGGCATCTTCCGGATAACCGATAATATCATTACCGCCCTTCAGGAGGGATCCTGGATTATAGCGAAAAGAAATGATTTCAGGTATGCCAACATGTTTTTCTAAATAATCAATATGGCTAATATCATCAAGATTGATGATCGCACCTAGTTTTTGAGCGGCCTGATAATCTTCCGCGGGAGTATCATTTGAAGAAAATATAATATTTTCTCCCACAATACCAGCCTGCTGCGACAAAATAAGTTCAGCCAAAGAACTGCAATCAGCGCCAATGTCTTCTTCTTTCAGAATTCTTAAAATATGAGGATTAGGCGTAGCTTTTACTGCAAAATATTCTTTAAAGCCAGGCGCCCAAGCAAAAGCGGCTAATAAAGCACGGGCATTTTCCCGAATGGCCTGTTCATCATAAATATGAAAAGGTGTAGGATAGTTTTGGATAATGGTCTCAAGCTGCGCTTTGGTGAATGGTAACTTTTTTTCAGCCATAATATATACCCCCTGAATTTGTTTGTTTACAATGATTGTATTTAATCTGGAAATAACAATAGCGCTTTGCAGGAACTATCCCACAAACCGCTATAAGAAATCAGCTTATCTCATAATCAGTTATGCAGATAGCACTCCACCCCCAAAAAAGGGTGACAGTTTTGTATTTTTTCAATACAAAACCAACAAAAGGGCACTGGCTATCGCCCTTCTACTTCGGCGGTTATCCCTTTCTGTATCTGTCATCGTTAGCTTACTCTAGATACATACTCTTAATATACCGCACCTCTACCTCTCACTATTCACTTTAGGGATCTTCAAAAAAACGATGTCTTATTATTTTTTTAAGTATAGACCAATCTAGTTTGTCATGTCAACTCAATTTGCAATTATTACATGACCAATCTAGCGTGGTTTAATCAATTTTTGGGGATTCATATACAAATCATAATCGGATTCACTGACCCAGCCTGTGATGAGCGCTGACTCTTTTAATGTGATCCCTTCTCGTGCTGCTTTTTTAGCAATGTCTGCTGCCTTATCATAACCAATAAGAGGCACCAGTCCTGTAACTAATATTAAGGATTGATGCAAATAAAAATCAATTATTTCGCGATTAGGCTCAATCCCGATTGCGCAATTATGAGTAAAAGAATCCATAGCATCTGATAACAGTCTGATGGACTGCAGAAAATTATAGATGATGACAGGCATAAATACATTCAATTGAAAATTACCCTGACTGGCGGCAAAAGAAATCGTCGTATCATTACCAAATACTTGGGTGACAACCATGGTCAAGGCCTCGGATTGGGTCGGATTGACCTTCGCAGGCATAATCGAGCTACCAGGCTCATTTTCAGGTATTTTAATCTCGCCGATGCCGCACCGAGGGCCACTGGCTAGCCAACGCACATCATTGGCAATTTTCATTAAATCAGCTGCTAGTGCCTTCACCATACCATGTACTGCTACTACCTCATCTTTACTGGTCAAAGAATGAAACTTATTAATTGCAGTATTAAACTTTTCCCCTGTAAGATGGCTGATTTCCTGAGCCACCAATTCGCCAAACTGCTGAGGACAATTGATACCCGTACCAACAGCTGTCCCCCCCATGGCTAAATCTCTCATGAAGTTGATACCAATTGTCAACATTTCCTTATTGCGCTCTAGCATTCGTACCCAACCACTGATTTCCTGGCCTAAAGTCAGAGGTGTGGCATCCATTAAATGAGTTCTGCCAATTTTAATAATATCTGCATATTCAATGGCCTTCTGATGCAAGGTTTGTTGTAATAAGGTAATGGCTGGCAACAATTTTTCCATTATCACACTAACCCCAGCAACATGTATTGCCGTTGGAAAAATATCATTAGAACTTTGCGAACAATTAACATGGTCATTAGGATGAACAATGAGCGGCTGAGGAGTTGCTGCTAAGATTTGAGTCGCGCGATAGGCCAGCACTTCATTAATATTCATATTAAATTGTGTGCCACTGCCTGTTTGCCATACTGAGAGAGGGAAATTACCATCAAGTTTACCTGCCAAAAGCTCATCGCAAGCGGCGATAATAGCATCCGCTCGCTCTTTATCCAGGACGCCTAGTTTTACATTAACAATGGCAGCGGCTTTTTTTAAGGTGCCAAACACTCTCACCAATTCATAAGGTATCTTTTCGATGCCGATACGAAAATTTTCATAACTACGTTGGGTCTGCGCCCCCCATAGTTTATCAGCTGGTACTTTAACTTCACCCATTGAATCTTTTTCAATACGATATTTCATACGTTACACCTCTTTTTCCCATATTATAGCATGAAACCGGAATATATCTATATATACTCTGTTTCTGTGTAAAAGCGGTTACCTTTGAGAGGCCTTTTGATTCTCAATAGATTGCATTATATGTTATATCCATATCAATAGTATACCCTACGTCTTATATAATCATCATTAAACAGACCTGTTATCTCTAACCGATCCGTTTTGCCAACATCATATTCGACAAGTTGCTCATGTTTTCATAGGGAAATGCACCCAGATTTGCTCCGGATGCATTTTCGCCAGTCATTCATTCCCGCTTTCATCCTTATCTATAAGTTCTGTTAAGCTTTGCTGGATCTCCATTAGCTGTTTGGCTGGAACTCCGCCATCTAAGGCTGAGAGCAAACTTAAATAAAAGTCATCAGCCTGCTGTGTCATGTGCAAGATAAGCTCTTCAAATTCACCCTCCATGACATTTCCATATAGAGCCTGTACTCGTTTTTGTTCATTCTGTAAATACTCATCTGCTGATGCGCTTAGCACACGATAAATCTCATCACTCATTAATTTACTTTCATTTTGTTCAAAAAATGATTTTGGATTTTTAAAATAAGCCATTGCTTTCGAAAACAACCCATACTGAATATCTTTGAAAGCTGCTTCAAAATCAATTTGTGCTTTATCCTCAAATTCAAAAAGGGAAAAAGATAAATCCTGATTCATCTCACGAATCATTTCGACAAGCGTTACTTGATACTCTGCTGTTATTTTTTCAGCAAAGCGATCCAGTCTTACAGTCGTTGCTCTCATTTCTTGTGCAAAGTCAAACCCAATTTGTTCGAGTAATTCGCCCAGTGCATGCTGCAACACTTTTTTCAGGTTACGGCCATCATCGCGTAACACACTCGGATTGAATGCTTCTTTAAAGAAACCATTAAAACGCAGAAAAACTCGCTGCTTTATATAATAAATTAATTCTTCTGTTTCCTGATACAGGCGGTTTTTTAAATTTTGTGCTGTCTGCTGCACAAAAATTGTGTTTATACCCGCTTTCTCTGCTTCCATATTTGCACGTTTTTGCTGGCGAACCCCAGCATCTTCCCTGGTACTATCAATGAGCTTCTCTACTAAATGACAAACACGGCTTAGTTCATTTTCGGATGCTGCAACCGCCAAGCTCGCCAAATCATTTGTAATAAAATGATAAAAAGCCTCCTCAAAAGCTGACATTCCTGAAACGGGAAGGGTTATCTTTTCCTCTTTTTCTTTCAGTGCATTTAAGCTTGATAATGAATATAAATGGGGATTTCTGACTCCATATTTTATTAGATGCTCGTGGACATATTCAATAACGGTTTCCTTTTCTTCCTCGTTATCGGCCAAATCAATGGCATTTATAATAAAAAACATTTTATCTAATTGAAAGGAATCCTTTACACGCCCCAGCTGAATTAAAAACTCCCGATCTGCTCTTGAGAATGCATGATTATAGTAGGTTACAAACAAAATCGCATCCGAATTCTTGATAAAGTCAAACGCCACCCCTGTGTGGCGGGCATTAATTGAATCCGCCCCCGGGGTATCGACTAGAGTAATTCCGCTGCGGGTTAACGGACAATCATAATAAAGATCAATCCATTCGACAAAGCAGGATTTTTCTTCCATTACAACATAATCACTAAATTCAGCCATCGTTGTTTTGAGTACTGTACCTAGCTGCTGGCTAAAAGCAGTATACCCCCGGGTAAATGCCTGTAAAAAAGCATAATTTGTCTTCTCGACTGCACCCTGCTGCCCCAAATGCCCATTGATTTTTTCTATTTTCGTCATTGCATTGGCTAAGCTCTCCCCATGAAAATCAAATAGTTTCAAAGCATGATTTACATCTTCGAGCATCGCACGTTCCTCTTTAAGCTTAATGAGAACAGTCTCATGTGGATATAGCTCATTGATCGGCTTAATTTTGCTTATTGCCGCTGTCATTGGATTTGGTGAAACAGGTAACACTCTTTCCCCGATTAACGCATTAGCGAAAGAAGATTTACCCGCACTAAATGCCCCGAATAATGCAACAGTAAAGCCTTTATGATCTAATCTTTCCGCTTTTTCCTCTAGTTCACGTGCAAGCGACCTAAAGCCCGGCAAGCCCTGAACAAGCTGTGCGGTCTTCTTCAGTTTTCCAGCTGTATGTTTTATCCGGTCTGAGGCGCTAGCGGGTAATGGAATTTTTTCTTTTAGGGCCGGCTTGTTCATCGGGAGACTCGATTTTTTCTCCACCTGCAGGGCATGCCCGGTTTCCCCATAAACTACCTCAAATTCCTCTTCTTCTTGATCAAACAGATGAAAACGGTCATCCCTCAGCCCATTTGTTTCGATAAGCAGCGTTTCCAGCGACCTTTGCTCAAGACTCCCGGCGGACTCATATTTTTTCACCTGCTCAAGTGCGGTGATATACCGTTCCAAGCTTGCTGTTTTTTGGGTTAATCGCACTTGGATGGCTGTATTTTTATCAAGTAAAGCATTTAGTATTTCGATCTTAATCTCAGCTAAAGCGCTTTTAGCCAAAAGTTTAATTTCATTTTCCACATTACCCGTGTAATTTATAACATAAGCACCTGATAACCGTGCCCCCGCCTTTACAGCGGCGGCTAATAATTCACTTGAAAAATCAACAGTAAAGTTCTGGATTTTGGCAAGCAGTTCTTTATTTTCGACCCGATTTTTCTTTAAAAACCGTAACAGAAAATCACGAAGATGCCACTCTATCTGTGATTTTGTTTTTTCGAGTATACCCTGGTAAAAGAAATTCAGCCTTTGCTCTCTCTCAGCTAAGGTTTTTTGTTTTGTAAATAACCATCCAACCTTAAATTCGCTCTGACACGATTCAATATAGGACTCAGCAAGCGCCCTAGTTTCAAACGGCATCAAATAGGCATTTGCCATGATTTTATTGACCTCGGACTCAAATTCCCTCTCTGCCTTTAGGGGCTCCTCGCCTAAAGTGTTTTTCTCTTCACTCAGCCTGTCGTAGTTATCTACTAACTCTTTCTGCTCCGCAGCAGATAATTCATTTAAGATATCCTTGAACGGCTCTAGCTCCTGTTCATTCTTTTTCTTTGTTAAATCCAAATGGTCTTTGATGATTTTTTGCAGGGAATGAAAAATAGATTGAAGGAGCAAGCTATCTTTCTCCTTTAACCGCTCCGCCAAAAAAGCCTGCAACTGGGAAAATTGATTATATTCATGGTCATCTTTTTTTAAAGAGGTATAAAAAATATCAGCCGGTTTTACTCCCCATGATGAGAATGCATGAGCCACACTTGTTTTAAATTCCGAAAAGGAAAGTTCCTGATTGGAATGCTTATCAACTTGGTTAATAACAAGATAAACCTCTTTGCCAGCCTCTGTTAACTCTTTCGTAAACATAAAATTGAGTTCTGATTGAACATGATTATAATCCATTACATACAAAATCAAATCAGCAAGGTGAATGGCGGATTCCGTGGCAATACGATGCGCGTCATCTGCAGAATCAATACCGGGAGTATCAATAATAACGGTTTGACTTGGCAGCCGGGAATCTGAATGACTGATCTCAATTTCCTTTATTTGATCCCCATCCTTGCAATAGTTTTTTATCATTTTATAATCATACGGAGCGAGATATAAACGTGGTTTGCCCTTTTTAAAAAATACCTTTACATACTCTTCTCCCGCTTTGACTTTTACAAGATTGGCACTGGTTGGAATCGGGCTTGACGGCAGTAAATCCCCCCCCACCAAGCGATTAATCATCATTGATTTTCCTGCAGAAAAATGTCCGCAAAATGCAATGGTAAATTCCTCATTTACTAATTTAACTGCCAATTGCTTAACTTTGACCGCATTTTCTTGATCATTGTGTTCTACTAAATATTCATAAGCAGCTAAAAGCTTCGCCTTTAATGATCGAATTGTCACTTGCCGATTCGCAGTTTGGATCATAAACAATTTCCCCTTATAATAAACTTTGTAATTCGTTTTATTTTACACTATACAGTGACGTATAGGCAACGTTATGTTATCCACTATGCGCAGCGTTCTACATTAATTATAAAAATCAAGATCAAGAAACCCACGAAATTCGCGGGTTTCTTGATGATATGCAATGTAAAATTTTCATAGAAAATGTTACTTTTATGAACATGCCACCAATGGCATGTTCTAAAACTCTTTACAACTCTTAAAGGGGCATAAATCTAGCTAAATCAAAGCTTTAGAGTCTATATTTACAGCTTAGAACATTAGCAATAAGTTTTTCTCTCATTCCTCGCTGCTAGTCAAACTTTTTTTGCCTTTATAATCCCAAATTTTCGGGCTGCTAAGCCAAAATTGTCTATATTAAAATACTTTTCTGCCAGTTCAGTCGAATTCAATTCATCAATTACTTTAAAATCATATTTTGCTAAAAAATCCCGAATCTGTTCTTCAATGAGAAAGCCAGGTTTCTCACCTGCTTTCGCAAGAATTTCATACTGTTTTCTCATCGTGGGATCATCATCAATATTTTCCTGCCTGTTGACCAAAGGCGAGGCATAATCAAAGACCAGTAGACTGTCTTGCGCAGAATAGTGTTTTATGAGATTGAATGTATTATTAATAGCTTCTTGATTAAGATAATAGGTTAAGCCTTCAAGTAGGAAAAGACATGTTCGATTTCTCTGAAAGCCAGCATCGTCAAGCTTTCGGGATAAGGATTCTTCGGTAAAATCAATAGCAATAAACTTTAGATTTGGTGTAAATTTAATGTTTTTTTCCTCAAACCTATTTATCTTAGCTTGCTGCGTGGCTAGCGCGTCAAGTTCAAAAATTTTTACATTCTTCAATTCATTGCTAAACCGGCTTGCACGAGAGTCAAATCCGGCCCCCAATATTAGTACCTGCTCAACATCCTCGGAAAGATTATTAAAAACTTCATCAATAAATTTTGTCCGTGAAATAACATACTCATAAACGCCCGGAGCTTTAAAAAACATTTTTTTTAAAATAGCTCTCGAAATACTATACTTCATTAATATAATAAAGAAGTAAGGCATGATCATCGGAGCAATGTAATCTCCGCTTTTGTAGCACGTATCTTTTTCAAAATAAGATGTAGCCCTCATAAGGCATGTTCCTTGTGCAGTAATCGATACTTTTGTGTCAGTTTTTTTACTCATGATTGTCTCCTTAATATCGTGAGATTTTTGCCCCAGTTTTATTACAGATCATAGCAAGCACTGATTACAGATACGAGCCTCCTCCACAATATACTTTATGCAAAACAGATGAACAAACGACCGATCGTTAGGTTAATTTTATCCCATAAAATAGGATAAGTCAATACTTTAATTGTATTGACTCCTTAATAAAAAGGGGGTGAAAAAAAAGTCCAATGCGGACTCTAAATCAACCTGAACCCTTCAAATACCACTGCTGTTTCGTCTCCTTTTATTCCTAGCCAAAAATTACGCCAAGACCTTTCAATATGATCAAGCTTTTGATCTTCTTGTAAATCAGACATAAATACAATCATTAGTGCATAGAGGCCTTGTCTCAAAATGTAGTAAGAAAGCACCATATCTTCCAGTGGAGCCTCACGGATTAGCCCTTGGCGCATACCATCCTGGATTATCTCCCTATACTTCTCCCCAAGTCTCTTTTCACTCTTTAGTGCTCTTGCTAAAAGTCTATCCTTTACAATGTGTGAAGGGAAAAACATTATACGAATCCAGAATGTTCTCACGATCATGGCTTCTTCCAAAGATAAATGTTTAGGATATATTAAATAATGTTTGAAGAGATAATAAAGTCTCTCTGGTGGCAGCATGCTTTCTGATTCCTTTAATAGCTGCTCCACGTAATCGTTGTATTGACTCTCACAGTCCTCGTAAATCTCCCAAAACAACGCTTCTTTACTGGTAATAAAGGCGTATAACGACGATTTTTTAATCCCCACACCAGTCGCAATTTGTTCCATACTTGTAACATCGTAGCCATTCTTAGCAAATAGGGAAAGGGCAACCTTTTTCACCTTATCCCGAGTTTTTTCACACATCTGTTTACCCTCCCATAAAATTGCCTACCGACTGATTGTTAGTAAATTTTATTCCACTTACAGATAAAAGTCAATTATACTATTTATTTGTATCAATCATTTTTTATAGGTTCATACAGAAAAAAGTCCCAATTCCTGCATTGACAAGAATTGTAACTCATCTTAAATGAAAATGGCACCAATGGTATGTCGAATAGCCAATATTATATCTTCTGCTTCTTTTTTTCAAAGGCTTCATCACCCCAATAGCCTAATATATTTAAGTCAATAAATATATCAAAGAAAAACTGACACTACTAATAGTGCCAGTTTCGTTGACATTAAAACCGGATTTTTAATTTTCAGATGCAAGACAGAGCACCCTACTGTAAAAGGCAACCGCTTTTATAAATGTTATTTTGCTGAAATATCTAATGGTACCGTATTCGCAGCATGCGCCATTACCGTAATGGTATAATCTGCGCGGCCTAGCTTTTTTTCAGCAATCTGAATAGCTTCTTCGATACTTGTTGCCGCAATCATGCCTGCTTTTTCAATAAATTCTTTATTTCGTGGCAAAGAAACTAGAATATGAGGGATTTCCTTCGCCATCGCCCCTAGCTTTAGTGCAATAAAGCCCGGTACGGTGAATGCTTTACGTAAGGCCAATTCCCGCTCATATAAGGATTCATAGTTAAACCAATCGCTAAAGTCAGGGGGTTCCATCATATCACGACATTCTAAGAGTAAGATAACCACACCATCAGGCTTTGCAGCCATAAAGGCATTACCAATTGATTTAGATCCTTGATACAAATTGATATCCTTAGGAAACCCTCCAGCAGAAGCAATGACCAGATCAGTTTTACCATTAATAGTCACACCAAATATCTCTTGCGCCAACCTGCAGCCTTCTAGCCAGGCTTCATACCAGTGTCCTGCAACAAAACGCGCAAACTCGCCATTGGGTGTAAAGACGGCGTTTAATATAAAGGCAGGGCTCAGTAACTCTGCCATTTCCACCAAATCTTCATGCATTGGATTATGTTCTAATTTACCAGCAATACATTCTGGGCTAACCCCTTGTCCCACTTCACTATGTAGACACAAACTGTGATTAGCTTGGATGGTGCTATAACCAGCAACGCCGGGAACAATCGACTTACGACCCCCACCAAAACCAGCCATCAAATGATGAACGATACCCCCAGTCATAATGACCTTGTCAGCATTGACTACATGCTTGTTAATGCTAACTTCATTGCCCCGGGACGTTTTGCCAATATACACAAATTCATCGGTCTCAGGGGCATGACTTTGCACAATAGCAATTCTATCAACAACTTGCTGGCCAAAATTCAGTATATTTTCCTCAGCCGTATGGTGACGATGGGCACCCAGAGCTACAACCAGTGAAATATCAGCATCTGGAATGCCTGCACCATTAAGTTCATTTAATAAGGTCGGTAAAAATAAATCATGGCGAACCCATTTACGGGTTATATCACTGGCAATAATGACAACCTTATCACCCGGTTGCACTACATCGGTAAGAGGCAAAGTGCCAATGGGATGATGCAAAGCCTCTTTAACAGCCGCTTCTACATTCGTAACCGGTGTGGCCGGTTTACCGTCTACTACATTAATGACACGTTTTACGGGCAAATTAACGGTTACTTCACTATCACCATAACCAAACGAAAATTGTTTTAACATCTACTATCTCTCCTATACAACTTTTATTATATTCAGTTATTCATGTTATGAAAATCAAGATCTATTGTCCAAGTATGTGCGTCTCTCTGCAGAGTACTGCAATTGTTACATTTCATTATATTCTTGTCAATTTTACATGTCAACTTTTTGAAAAATTCCAATCTTTTTGTCTGAAAATCATACTTGACATATAAAACGTGGTCGTGCTAAGATTGACAACAATAACTAAATAAATTCATCAAGAGTTAGCTGAGGGATTGGCCCGGTGAAGCTACGGCAACCATTGCATCGCGCGAAAAGGTGCCAAATCCAACAGGAATAAATCCTGGCAGATGAAGATCAAGATTGTAAAGATCCTCTTCATCCTACGAAGAGGATTTTTTTTATTACAAAGGAGTCGATATCATGAACCATCATATGCAGCCTAATTTCAATTCACTTCGATATGCCTCTGAAAAAGCCAGCTGTTTTAATGAATCAGTCATCAGAGAAATGTCTCGTATCGCTACCAAACATGATGCCATCAATCTAGCACAAGGATTCCCTGATTTTCCAGCATGCGATGAAATTAAACACGCAGCAGTACAAGCTATCCTGGATGACCATAACCAGTATGCCATTACCTGGGGCACTAAATCCCTCAGAGATGCCATCACCGCCAAAAATAAGCGGGATTATGGTATCGAACTTGATCCTGAACGCCAAATAACAGTATGTTGCGGTTCTACTGAAGGTATGGTGGCAACGCTGCTAGCTACCGTCAACCCTGGTGACGAAGTCATTATCTTTCAACCTTTCTATGAAAATTATGGACCTGATGCGATTCTTTGTGGCGCAACCCCCAAATATGTACAATTACACCCCCCAGAGTTTAGCTTTCATGTGGACGAGCTAACAGCAGCTTTTTCTAACCGAACAAGGGCGATTATTATCAATACCCCTAATAATCCTACCGGCAAAGTTTTTACCCGGGAAGATCTAGACCATATTGCGAAATTATGTATCAAATATGATGTTCTCGCTATCACTGATGAAATCTATGAACACATCATCTATGATGATGCAAAGCATATCCCCCTCTATACGCTACCTGGCATGGCTGAGCGAACCATTACGATCAACAGTATCTCTAAGACATACAGTGTCACGGGCTGGCGTATAGGCTATGTGATTGCTTCTCCTGAAATCACCCAATCCATACGCAAAATGCATGATTTCTTAACGGTCGGTGCTGCCGCCCCCTTACAAGTCGCTGCGGCTCACGCCCTAGGTTTTGCCGATAACTATTATAAAAAACTAGTCAGCTTTTATGAAAAACGCCGTGATTTCATGTTAAAGGAGCTGGCGTCCATTGGTTTTAATTGCATTAAGCCTGGGGGTGCCTATTATATTATGGCTGATTTTAGTTCCTTTGACTGGAACAATGATGTGGATTTTGCCCGCCACTTAGCTGAAAAAATTGGTGTTGCCGTAGTGCCTGGTTCTAGTTTCTATAAAGAAAATTCCACGGACAAACATCGCTTTATACGCTTTTGCTTTTGCAAACAATTTTCGACACTCGAAGCCGCCATCGAAAAATTGCAACAGCTAAAATAATAGCAAATGGTTATAATATAGGAGGTATACACATGAGCAAATCATTCAAATTAGTTGCTATTGTCGCAACACTAATCTTTACTCTAGGCTTATCTGCGGGGTGTGGTCAGCAGAGCTCGACAAAGGTAGAAAAAACACTTAAAGTTGGTGTTACTGCTGGCCCCCATGCAGAGATTATGGATGTAGTCAAGAAAGTGGCCGAAAAAGAGGGTTTGAAAATTGAGGTCGTTGAATTCAATGACTATATCCAGCCCAATGTTGCACTCAACCAAGGCGATATTGATGTAAACAGTTTTCAGCATCAGCCCTATCTTGATAATATCATTAAAGACCGTAAATATGACCTGACCCCCCTTGCCAAGACAGTCATTTTCCCGATGGGCATCTACTCGACAAAAATCAAGAATATTACAGACCTGCCCCAAGGGGCAACTGTCGCTATCCCTAATGATCCCACGAATGGCGGGCGGGCACTACTCTTGCTTGAAAAAGTCAATTTAATCAAATTAAGACCAGGCGCTGGCCTTAACGCTGCAATCACCGATATTATTGAAAACCCTAAAAACATTATCATTAAAGAATTAGATGCGGCCCAAATTCCTCGTTCCCTAGCTGATATCGACATTGCCGCTGTCAATACCAACTATGCCATCACCGCTGGTTTAGTCCCGACTAAAGACGCTATCGCTATTGAAGATATCAATTCTCCCTATGCCAATATTCTTGTCGTACGCACACAAGATAAAGATGATCCTGCAGTGCAAAAGCTAATTAAAGCTTATCATTCCGAAGAAGTAAAAGCCTTTATACAAGAACACTTTAAGGGTTCAGTTGCCGTCGGTTGGTAAGAAGCTGATGATTAAGTATTATTATTCTATACAATTGCAGGATTTAGCTAACAAAACGCGAAAAGTGATATTAGTTCTATATTGAAGATTAATAAATTGTCTTAAGGAGGATAATTATGTTCGCTCTAAATTTTCAGTCACCCCATCATGAAAAAATACTACTTTCTCGCACAAAAAACTGCACTATCCGCTTAGGGGATATAAGAGATTCCTATCCAGAGAGCTCAATTGTTTCTATTACCTTCGGAAAAAGATTTAGCCCTAAAAGAAAGCTCTATTCAGCGATTGTTGATAAAGTATGTACTAAGAAATTTTCTCAATTAAGTCACGATGATTTAGATCATCAAAACCCTGAAATTAAATCAATCCCAGAGCTCATTATATTTTTCGAAAAAACTTATGAAAAAAGTATAACTCCTGATGATATCGTAACTGTAATTTATTTTTCTGAAATAACCGAAGACTAATGGTTCATTTACGAACCTAAAGCTCGTGCCTGCGGCACGAGCTTTTTTTGTTGTAAATCATATGGAACGAGTAACACTATGAACTATTCCATCATACAGTATAGTAAGTTTAAATAAATCATTATCAACTATATAGGAGGTATACATCATATGGGCTTTTTCTCAGAAATTCGTAACGAAGCGCTCATTAGAGAATTGCAATGTGAACTAAATACTGATGTACTATTGTTTGGTGCTGATGGTTTTATCTATTTTGGCAATCTCCAGGGAATAGATGATTGCCGTATTGCCCTTCTTTCCCCAGCAATAAAAGCAGAAACCAGAGATGTACAAATACTTAGCCCTGGCGGAGAGCTTGTTCGCGTCGATTTTCTCCGCGTTGATCTATGGCCCATAGTTGCCAAAGGTACCGCCATAGTCCATGACCCTATCGCTCATAGTAAAGATGATGGCCCTGCAGCAGCAACCCCACAAAGAGACGAAACAGAAGAACGACAGGAAAGTCACCTGCTAATTCGTCAATTGTGCCGTATGATTGGTGATAACGTCGTAATAACAACCCTTGGTGGATTCCTATTTGAAGGAACCCTTGGCGATATTAGTGATGAATTAGCAATCCTCAAAGTAGAAGATATCTTTGGTCCTGCTACCAGTTCTGCTATTTCAGATGAGGACGTTAGATCAGTCGTGGTTAATCTTGAAGCTCTAACTTCAGTGTCTAGTGCCACTTGCTGCTAAACCTCTACTAAAACCGTCGTAAGGAAAAAGGACCCGGTGTATTACCGGGTCTTTTTTTACTTAGCATTATCATTTGAGGAGACTGATGACATGCTCATTGCCGTGGAATATATTGGTAGTGTAGGAGTAGGCGTTACTAATCCCCAGTTCTTCCGTGCTGATGATGAGAAAATTTACGTGGTTAAATTGCAAAATAACCGACTTGGTCCCAAGGTATTAGTAAGTGAATTTTTAGCAGCAAAATTTGGGGAATTCATGGGCCTGTGCTTTCCAACTAGCGATATCATCGAAATCAATGAACAAACATTGCAGAAAAGCCAGTGCTATATGACGCCCGAGATAAGCCCTGGACGACATTTTGCCTCTCTGTATCTAGAGCATACAGAATATGTAGGAAAACATAATTTATATCAAGCCACTAATACTGCCGAAATGGCTGGCATACTTTTATTCGACCATATGTTTCATAACGCAGATCGTGCCAATAACAGGCGAAATCTCTTAATAAGGCAGGAAGACGCTGGATATAAAATATATGCAATTGATAATTCCCATCTGTTTAAGTCTGGCAAATGGACACTTGAGTCCCTTAAGAGCCTGGGTACAAGCATAAAGCCTTATTATCGTTATTCATTTGAAATACTACTCAGAGATTATCTTTCGCCCCAAGATTTTCTTCCCTATTTAGAAAAGGTGGCGACTATTAGTAATAAAGATATTGAAACAATAGTGGGGGAAGTTCCGGATGAATGGCTACCCGATAAACTTGAAAGGCAAGCGTTAGCATATCATATAAAAATAAGGCGTGATATGGCAGAACAAATTTGGGATATACTGTGTAAATATATCCCGAAAGCACGTGGAGGATACCGCTGGTTATATGGAAGAACAATCCGCCCTCATCATAAAGGCAACTTTGCTAAACGGTAAGCTTGGTCTCAGCCATTTATCAAAAGTAGAGCTAGCGCGTATTCTCTGATGATGTCTTGCCGTGTTTTCCCATCTAACCGTTCCTTCGTCCGCCTTCACTTGTTAGTAACTTATACATAACATGTTGCATATTATATAGTAGGCATAAAGCCAACATATAAAAAGGAGCGATATGAAGTGGGCATTCCAAAATTTTTCAACTTCCTTGGTTGTTTGGAAGTTACGTTGATTCTTCGTGATTATAAAACAGTGACAGGAAAAATAATAAGAGACTTCGACGATCGCAAATACAATGATTATGACAAATATGACGATCATAAGAAGGACGACGATTGTAAGAAAGACGATGACAAATGCTGCAAACCACCTAATGTGGATGTGAAAGTGGATGTAGATGATAAATGCGATTTTATTTTGCTGGAGTTGACAAGAGATGCTGAATCGGTAAGTCTTCAAGAAATTGAAATAAATGGTCGATTTGAGATAGAATGGGTAAATGTAGAGTTCAAAAAAGGCTCATGCATTGCTGTTAATGTATGTGATATTCTTTATGCCGGTGTGAACGCTAAAATTGACGAAGAAGAATTTGAAATCGGTCATGCTAACTCTGACTCGACTACAACAGTACCGACAACATAACACTGATTCTGCAGACCCAGAAATATTAATTCTTTTCTCACATATATCGTACAAATGTGCTCTAGTAGGCAAAGTTGTAAGGCTTTGCCTATTTTCTATTACTCCCTAAAATGCAAAATTTCCGTTTTTGAAGACAGGTATTTCCACGCCTGTCGATGTAATTCCTATTATTTCAAGATCCTGTGTGCCGATCATAAAATCTACATGAATCAGAGAATCATTCACTCCTAATTGATCTAGTTCTTGTTTGTTCATATCCTTACCATTTTTTATACAAACAGGATAAGCCTTACCAATTGCCAGATGACAAGATGCATTTTCGTCAAAAAGTGTATTAAAATAGAGTATCTTGGCGTTTGAAATAGGGGAATCATAGGGAACTAAAGCCACTTCACCCAAATAATAAGAGCCTTCGTCTGTTTCGATCAGTTTCTTTAGAACCTCATAGCCTTTTACAGCAGTGAAATCAACAATTTTGCCTGCTTTAAAAGTCAATGAGAACTGTTCAATGAGGTTGCCATTATAATTTAGGGGCATAGAGCTTACTACGTGGCCGTTTACTCCAGTTTTCTTAGGCAGCGTGAATACTTCTTCCGTTGGCATATTGGCAATAAATTCAATTCCTTCAGGAGTATATTCTGAACCACCAAGCCATATATGATTTTTAGGAAGCTCTATCTCTAAATCTGTACCTAGTGAATTTTTGTAACGGAGAAATTTAAATTGATTAGAGTTTAAAAAATCTGCACTGACTTTCAGATTATTCTTGTGTTCTTTCCAGGCGGCAACGGGGCTTTCAGTATCGACTCGTACCGTCTTAAAAATAGCTTCCCACAGCTTTTTAACAGCCTCATCTTCTGAAGCCTGCGGGAAGACTTTCTTTGCCCAAGACTTGGTGGGAATTGAGACGACACACCAAGCATTTTTGTTGCTCATGATTCTTTCTCTATATTCCTGCAGTGCTAAATTGCTAGTTTTTTGTACTTTCGCTACTCGATCAGGATTTACATCCTTCAGTAGCTCTGGATCTGTTGCAGCAATACTAATAAAAGCTGCTCCTTGCTTGACGTAGGATATGTAAAACTCTTTCTGCCACTCTGGGAATTCTTCGAAAACCTCTTCAGGCGCCTGCAAAAATCGAAGCTTCGAGAACAATTCATCTTTCCAGTTCATAACTACATCGCGCGCCCCTGCCAGATAAGCAACTTCAGCAATCATTCTAGCAAAAGAAGCACACTCAATAGGGGACGAGATAACCAGGATTTGCCCCCTTTGAACATTAACTCCTGTTTTTACAATAAGATCAGCATATTTTTCTAATAATGGAGTATTCATTAAGCTTCACTCTCCTCTGATTTGTGAACACTTGGGTTCACAATATTATTTATTCAACGTGCCTACTGCACGCCTCAGCATTTGCCACCAATGTGATGTAATAGAGCATAATATTTTTCTACATGTAAGCAAAAAAGAGGAAAAACAACTTAAGTGACGTAATTAAAGACATTATACTTACCTTTATATCACAAGGAGGCTTATATGTTAACCGTTTGTAAAACTTGGCTTAAAGACACTGATCGAAATTATCTTATTTTTTTATTGGCAAGTGTATTTTTAGGAATTGGTCAAAGTGTTGACGGGGCCACGTTAACAAACTATCTCAAAGAAAATTTTCAAATGCTTATCTTGCAGCGATCGGCTCTGGAATTTCCTCGGGAACTTCCAGGATTATTAGTTGCTGTGATCATTGCCTCTCTCTATTCCTTGGGAGATATACGCATTGCTGTCATCGCAAATATTTTAGCTGCCATCGGTATGTTTTCCCTTGGTATGATTCCACCTGAATACTCCTTAGTGGTGATCACCATCTTTATTTATAGTATGGGGCAACATATCTATATGCCTTTATCCAATAGTATTGGCATGAGCTTCGCTAATAGTGGGGAACTAGGTCGCAAGCTAGGGCAAGTGAGTGCAGCAAATACAATGGCTCTTGTGACAAGCGGCGCCATTTTGTGGGCGTTATTTGAATTTGTACATATAAGTTATACCACATCATTCTCAATCGGTGCAGCAGCTTTTCTTATCGCTGCCATACTACTCAGTACGATCAAGCCTGAGAAAACAGTGAAAAAGCAAATCCGCTACATCTTCAGAAAGGAATACAGATTATACTATTGGCTGTGCATTCTGTTTGGTGCAAGGAAACAAATTTTCATTACCTTCGGTCCTTGGGTGCTAGTCGATATTTTTAAAGAGCCAGTCACAACTATGGCGTTGCTCTTTTTCATGGTTTCGGTCATCGGCATCTTTACAAAGCCCTTCATTGGTTACTTGATTGATAAAGTAGGCGAAAAATTCGTGCTCAGTGGTGAGGCCATTGCCTTTTTTTTCGTCTGTCTTGGTTACGCGTTTGCCGAAAATATGTTCAGTACTACTTTCGCTTTACTCCTAGTTAATACCTGCTATGTACTTGATCAAACATTAAGTTCTGTCAGCATGGCAAGAGCAACATACCTAAAAAAAATTGCCCTCGCAGAGGAAGATGTTTCCCCAACCCTATCCTTGGGAACAAGTATTGATCATATTGTTACTATGTTTCTACCCATTATTGGTGGGCTGGTATGGTACAATAACGGATCCCAGGGGTATAAGTATGTATTCCTCGGGGGAGCCGTCATTGCAGTCATAAACCTTGTCTCTGCAAGATTTATGACTGTAACAGCAAAAGCTTAAACTAGCCTCTTTCAGAGAATGTATACGAAACAGCTAACTACATAGAGTTAGCTTACACATAATTACGTGTTTTATACAAAAGAATCACTCTATTTTATAAAGTGATTCTTTTATTTAACCACGATGTTACTTAATCTGCCAATACCTTCAAGCTCCACCGTTACGACATCCCCCACTTCCATAGGTCCTACGCCTGAGGGAGTACCGGTTAAAATTACATCACCAGGGTAAAGTGTCATCGTTTCGGTAATAAAAGCTACTAGTTCAGGTACTTTAAAAATCAGGTCACTCGTATTCGAGGACTGCTTCAACTCATCATTCAGATATAATTTGATGTTGATGCAGCCAGGCTCAATATCTGTTTCAATACAAGGTCCTAGTGGCAAAAATGTATCGAAGGCTTTTCCCCTTGTCCACTGGCCATCCGCTTTTTGAATATCTCTAGCAGTCACATCATTAGCGCAGGTATAGCCCAGGATATAGTCTGCTGCATCTTCAGCGTTCACATTTTTCGCCTGTTTCTTGATAACCACAGCAAGCTCGGCTTCATAGTGCAGATTATGACTGATGGTCGGATATTGGATTGCACCTGCAGGATGGTTCAACGCTGATGATGGCTTTAAAAATATTAAAGGCTTATCTGGCAGCTCAAGCTTCATTTCCCGTGCGTGACCACGATAATTGAGTCCCACACAAACAGCCTTGGTTATAAGGCATGGACTCAAAAGTTGTACAGCCCCTAAGGTCACAACTTGCTTCGTAATTTGATAGTCACTAAAAATATCACCCTTTACTACATTAATATTTTCACCATGTAGTATTCCATGTTTAATTTCCCCAGCATGTTCAAACCTAACAATCTTCATCTTTCTCCTCCATTTAATTAAACCTATTATTGAGACAGATAAATTATGTCCCTACAATTATTAAATTTTTGCTACCTAGTGCCCTCTATTATGTTAAGACTTCTTGCACTCGACCAACAATTCCATCCATTAACCGAACTTTGATACCACGATGATGAATTGCACTACTAGTCAAAATATCTTTTACCACACCTTCAGTCAACTGACCTGTACGTTGATGGGGTTTTTGCACAATTTTCACCCGAATACCTGGTCTAATATTTTTACGTTCTGTTCCATTCATCATAAAACTCCTTATTGCTCTATATTTTTTCCATATTTGGCTCGCCACCAAGAGATAGCTCGCCTAGCATCAATATCTTGCTGGATAAGCTCCTCATCCGGTGGGGTAGTAACCTGTTTGCCAGGTATTTTTTCCTCTATAGGGCTACCAATTTTACCCACGTAGTCATGGGTCATCCAAAATCCATAGTTAAAACCAATGGTATTTCCTCGGGTCAGACTATCACCAAGAGAATAATATTCAAAACCTTTCGGGGCAATTAACTCGAGTAAAGTAGGAGTTACATTAATATGACTGCCTGCTACATTGTCCGGCAACGTCTGTTTAGTAATACCTTGCCCATAAACTATAAATGGAATGCCATATCGCTCATATAAACTTGGATTAGAATCAAGATTTAACCGATCGGCATGATCTCCTACAATAATAAACAAGCTATCAGGATACTCCTGGCGAGTATTTTTAATAAACTCGGTTAGTATTTTGTCAGCATACCAAAAATGACCCAGTTTTTTGATAAGTTCTTTATCATCTTTCAGTTTCTCAGGCAGTGCATTGATAACGCTACCCTCATCAAAGCCTTCTTCCTGCAAATTCACAGTATAAGGAGCATGATTGGAAATATTCAAGATGATATTAAAGCTGGGGTTCCCCTCATCCATACCCGATTCAACAGCCTTAAATAAATACTTATCATCACAGCCCCATACATTACCAGACTGACTTTGAATATCACCCATACCATAGAAATCATCAAAGCCCTGAGCTAAGGAAAAATCCTTTACCTTCTCCCAAGAATTCGGCCCTGCGTACCAAAATCGGGTTTTATAACCTAATTTTTTCATTTGCGGAGCAATGGCCGTCGCATAAGGCTCTTTATATGATTCAGGCAAGTAAGTCAGATATAAATTAGCATCTGCCATCCCGGCTACAATCCCCATCACCCCTGAAATGGTGCTCATGCCATTGGGTAAAAAAGTCGATACATAGTCCGCATCCTCTTGCCCTATAATATTTTTTACACCATTGGCGATATTTAAATCCTGATATTGGGGCAACAATGGCCAATTTGCATAGCTTTCACCAATGATCAAAAAAACATGGCGAGGTTTAGGGATGATAGTACCTTGAGTGTGTTTTTCTAAAAAATCATCAATATGACTAGAAATAACCTGTTGCCCCGCTACATACGTACCATACTCTACCATCCGTGCTGAGTCCATATCAAGCCCTGTTGATGACATGACTCGTTCATGCAAGGTATAAGCTCTATATAAAGCCTGAACATCATCTAAAATAGCTTCATTTAAAAATCCATCCTTGGTAACACCGGAATTTTCCCAATCAATATTATAAGCATAGGTCATACTACCACCAAAGCGGATAAAGATGACCAGATAATAAAGGACGACAAGAAAAGTAACGCGAAACGCAATATTTTGATACCATTTAGAAAAACGTGGTAAAAGGTATGTCTGTGTCCTCAGCCATACCTTTAATAATTTGGATAGGACAACTGCCGTCACAGCAGTCATTAGCAAACGAATCGGTAAATTATACTGCTCTACTAGCGTGTAGAAGATCGCATTGACATCATCATTAAATGTATTGAATAGCAACTGATTAAAGCCTATATGAAATTGCTCATAATAAGGAATTCTAGCATAAAATAACAAGCTGAGTATACTAATATAGAAGCAACCCACTACATAGCGAATACTTCGTATTGCTTTATAGTTTACGAAAAAGGCTAAAGCAGTACAAAAAACCAGGGATATGAGGACTATGATTCCTGTACTTTTCAAACTTATCCGAATACCATAATATAACGCTGTAAGAACATCTTGCAGTACTGTAGCTTCACTTAAATATGACTTTAAAACAACAATAAATCCAATACGAAATAAACAAAATACTCCTAGTACAAATATATATAATTTAAAATCCTGCTGGATATTCTTAAATAACTCGTCCCACTTTGCCAATTTTTAAAATAACACCCTTTCTATTCATTCTCTTAGTTTATTCATTTTATTTCTACACTTTTCTGCATTATCCTGCATAACTTAACATCTTTCGTTGATTGTCAAAAATGAGTGGAACAACAATTCTGCTGATCATAAACATAACAGCTAACTAATTCTATTAAAAATTAGCTAGCTGCTACATTTTTTGCTCGCAAAACCATAGGTTTTACTGTATTATTTTATATATAATTCAATTTTAAAACAATATGGAAATTTCTCTGCGTTAGGGGGGGACAATAACATGATTAAAGTCAAAGTAGAATCACTAAAAATCGGGGATATTATTGCCGAACATATTATCAATTCCGAACGACAAATTTTGCTCTCTGCAGGTACCATCCTTTCGCATAAAACAATAACCTTGCTAAAATTATGGGAAATAAAACAAATCAGATTGCGCGAAGAAACAGATACAGATGATGCCATACGCTTATCACTACAATTCGACGACATCGTTCACAAGAACAGTCATTTGTTTGACACCATCAACAAAACAGTTGAAATTGCTCCGCCTGAAAAATCCCCAATTGTACTCTCATCCATCATTAGTGAAAAACCCCTACAACAATATGATGATATCACTACGAAAATCTCGCAACTTTTCGCAGATATACAAAATCTTAAAAACACAGATATACTCGTACCAATATCCAACATTATCTGCCAATATGTTGCAACTACACCATGCGTCATGGGCTACACACTGCAACGACAATTGAAAAATATACGCCATGAAAAATTAATCAATCATAGTATGTCAGTTGCCATTATTGCGGCAAAAATTGCTAAACTGTTAGGTTATTCCACAGATGATACACAAACAATTATTTTAGGGGCTTTGCTTCATGATATTGGTAAAACAAAGTTGCCAGATAAAATAGCCAATCGAAACGGTTACATCAGCCCTGAAGATGGGCCGCTCTACCAAAGCCACGTTCAGGTGGGATATGATTTGATTAAAAGCCTGGGACTTTCCCGCGAGGTTACCATCATTTTAGTGCAACATCATGAATATAATGATGGTAGCGGCTTTCCACTCCACTTAAAAACAGCCAAAATCCATCCCTACGCGCAAATTGTCGCTGTTGCTGACATGTTTGATGCCTTAGTCCACGAAAATAATGAACTTCCTAACTTTTTTGATATTCGCAGCAAACTGCTCAGCAATGGAGCCAACAAATTTACTCCCGCAATTCTTGATATTTTTGATCATTATCTAAGCGATTTTATTTTCAATGTCAATGTAGAACTAAGCGATGGGCGCACCGCAGAAGTGATTTATACCCATCCTTCCTATATGTCCCTTGTGGTACGCACAACTGATGGTGATTTTGTAGACCTGAGTAAAAATAAAGATATTTATATAAAGAAAACTTTTCTGTAACCACACCGTCAAAAAGCCACACATCTTAGATGTGTGGCTTTCCTCATTATCATTAGTACTCTGCCTATCTACGATTACCTTTCGATAGGCTTACGTTTTTTGCCGAATATTCGTTTATTCGGATCTTTTTCAGTATACCTACTCTTTTTATCATCTTTAGGTTTATTATGGTGGCTTCTTAGGTTCGTACCACTATGACTGTCTACCTTCTTTTTTACTGGTTTTTGAGTAACCGTACCCGTTTCTTCTTTATTTTCCAAGGTTCTTTTAAAGAATTTTCCACCATCTGTCCGAGCAGGTATCCGCTTATCTTTCGTGAGGAACCTGTGACCACTCACTTTATGTTTCTCGATGGATACGCTAATTCCTTCTTCAATCATCCGTACATAGGGCTGCTCATGAGGATCAATTAGAGTAATCGCCATACCTTTTTCCCCAGCACGTCCCGTCCGCCCGATCCGGTGGATATAACTATCCACATCACGAGGAATATCATAATTGAACACATGAGTAACGCCTTCGACATCAAGTCCACGGGCCGCAATATCAGTGGCTACCAATATCTGAATCTTAGCATCACGGAAACGCTTCATGACCTGTTCACGCTGAGGTTGGGACAAATCACCATGGAGTTCATCAGCGTCATATCCCTTTTGCACAAGGGCGGCCGTAACTGCAGTAGCTCGTTTCTTCGTATGACAAAATACAATTGCTAAATAGGGACGATATTCCTCCATCAGACTACACAATTTATCGAGTTTCTCTGGTTCAGGAATTTCCACCATAATTTGCTTAATTTCATCTAAAGTAACATTTTGTGTTTGCACACGAATGTCTGCTGGTTTGCGCATATAACGTTCCGCTAGGCCACGAATCTTCGATGGCATAGTTGCCGAAAATAACATGGTCTGACGCTTTGGTGATGTTTGTCTAACAAGTTCTTCTATATCGTCCAAAAAGCCCAAATGCAACATTTGATCAGCCTCATCTAAGACCAGCTTTGATACTCCAGAAAGATAAATCGTTTTACGCCGTAGATGATCCATTAAACGGCCAGGTGTACCCACTACAATTTGCGCACCGCCCTTTAACTTCTTGATCTGTCGTTCCACATCTTGTCCACCATATACTGATAAAACATTGATACCCAGCTTGTTAGCCAGTTTTGTCACTTCATTGGTGATCTGCAGTGCCAGTTCCCGCGTTGGTGTAATTATTAAGGCCTGCACATTAGGTTTGGTATTATCGATTTTCTCCAAAATAGGTAACACAAAGGCCAATGTCTTACCTGTACCTGTTTGCGACTGACCAATTACATCCTTGCCAGCCAGCAATATAGGTATCGCCTGAACTTGTATCGCCGTGGGCTTGGTAATCCCACTTTCTCGCAAAATATCATTTATCTCACGCCTTATCCCTAGGGCTGAAAAATCTGTAGCCATTAAAAGACACCTCTTCTTTATCGTTATATATCATTCGTCATTATACCAGTTTGTGCATACATTTGACAGTATATGCTTTATTTAAAGTAACTATAGTTACCAAAAAAGGGTAAATTTTATTATAGCATATATCAGTAAACCTGTATATATAAATCATTAATCAAAAACCACCTGGACGGTGTCCGGGTGGTTTTGTTATTAATGTAAATTCACTTTTTCTTTGTGTACAATACCACCTGTAGCCTGATGAGTTGGCGTAACAGTGACCTCACAAATTTGAACATGTGGTGGTGCACTGGCGGCAAAAGCAACAATATTAGCAATGTCTTTAGCTGTTAAAGGTTGAATACCTTCATACACACGATCCGCTTTTTCCTTATCACCATGAAATCGAACAACACTAAAATTGGTCTCCACCATACCAGGCTGGATATTGGTGACTCGTATGGGTTTATCAACGACATCCATTCTCAGACCATCACTGATAAACTTTACCGCGGCTTTTGTCGCACAATATACCGCACCACCAGGATAAGCATGAATGCCCGCTGTTGAGCCAATATTGATAATATGTCCATTTACTTGATTTTCCAGCATAAAAGGAACTATCTTACGGGTAAGATATAATAAGCCTTTAACATTAGTATCAATCATTGCATCCCAATCATCAGTATCTCCTTGGTGCAATTTTTCGAGTCCACGGGCTAGCCCTGCATTGTTAACTAGAATGTCAATTTTTCGCCAATTTTCTGGCAATCCGTCAATCACCTCATTAACTGCCTGCTTATCTTGTACATCTAATTTGCAAGTCAATATTTCACTTTGATATTGGTTTTTCAGCGCGCTAGCAACCTCTCTGACTTTATCAATGTCTCTTGCACACAAAATCAAATGAGCTCCTGCACCTGCAAATACTTCCGCACAAGCTTTACCAATTCCGCTACTTGCCCCACTAATAAATATAATTTTATCTTTTAATATTTGCATATTTTAATACCTGCCTTATCCTATTTTATTTTTTAAAATTCGACTTGCAAAAAATCAAATAATAAGGAGATGAATTCATATGAACTTTACTGTCGAATGCCCTACCTGTAAAAAGAATTTTGATGTAGACGCCACAGAAGTTGCCGAAAAACCTTCATCTTTTAAATGCGGTGCATGTGGTGATACTCCTGCCCCTGATATCATGACAGCCTACCAAAATGTTGGCAAAACTATGATGGAGCTATACAGTTGCTGCGATTCTGAAGAGAAAAAAGATTGGCTCCCTAAAGAAATGGAGATAAAAAAGGTTGGTTGCCTAAAGAAATAAGAAAAAGTTAATAAATAACAACCCTGTGGCTTTAGTCCATGGGGTTGTTTTCTTTTAGCTTCCATTATCATTTCACCAATGCAATGGTGCTATCCACCTCAGTGAAACTCTCAATAATCTTATCCGCCCGTGACAAATCTTGCTGCCCTGAATTAGGATTATAAAAAGCAATGCATTGCATGCCTGCCGCCTTCGCTGCGACGACTCCATTTCTTGAATCTTCAAAGACCAAACATTCCTCTGGGCGAATGTACAAAAGTTCTGCTGCTCGCAAGAAGATATCAGGAGCCGGTTTACTATTAGCAACCTCTTGACCACTCACTTTAACATCAAAAAACTGATTCATATTAAACATATCTAAAACAATATTAATGACTTTTTTAGGAGAAGAAGAGGCCAATGCCAGTTTTATTTTATTTTGATGGAGATTTTTCACCAAAATATCTACGCCATGAATGGGTCTTTCAGTTGTTTTGGATAACAAAAATTCAAGGCATTTCTCTTCATATTCTTCAATTATGGCTGCTAAATCCCCTGGAATATTGTACTTTTCTTTCAGCTTTGAATAAATATGATGATTTGTAGTTCCAATAAACTGGTTATACTCCCCATCGGAAATAGTTAGTCCAAATTTACGGTTTGTATACTCCATGAACACCTTATAATGCAATGGTTCACTATCAATAATAACCCCATCCATATCAAAAATCACAGCTTTTATCACAACGAGAGTCCCCCTACAGCGTATTTTAATATCGATTTTCTATAACCCTGACCGTTTTCTTTTCGCTTCGTGGTAGTTCTCCAATGGAAAGAGCCTGGGTATTAATCAAAATACCGATCTTCGTTTTAAAGTGTTTTTTAACTGTCATTTCCAAGCTTGTCCCATCAAACCCCTCTTGCTTTTCAAATCTAAGTAGCATCATATCTTTTGCATCATTTCGATCAAGTACAATTTGATATTCACTACTTGTCCCTTCAATGGTTTTTAGAACATCTTCAATTTGTCCTGGGTATATATTGACTCCTTTTATTTTGATCATATCATCCGTTCGGCCCATAATGGGAGCATGTCTTGGATACTCTAGGCCACATTGACATTTTCCTTCTATTAATCGCGTGATATCCCGGGTTCTGTACCTGATTAACGGAGCACCTTCTTTTTTTAGTGTTGTGATAACAAGTTCTCCGAATTCTCCATCTTTCATATTTTCCCCTGTATGAGAGTCAATAATCTCAAAGTAAAAATAATCATCCCAATAATGAAGTCCATTGTTACATTCACAACTTATTGAAATTCCTGGGCCATATATTTCAGTAAGTCCATAAATGTCATATAGTGCAACACCTAGCTCGCTACTAATTCGATTCCGCATTTTATCGCCCCAACGTTCAGAACCAAGAATCGCTTTCTTTAAGTGAATATGGCCTTTTAGCTGTTTTTTATGAATTTCTTCTGCTAATAAAAGGGCATAAGATGATGTGGCTATAATGGCAGTAGACTTTAAATCCATCATCATTTGCAGTTGCCTTTCTGTATTTCCTGGTCCCGTTGGAATTGCCATGGCTCCAAGTTTTTCTACGCCTGCTTGAAATCCAATACCTGCTGTCCAGAGCCCATAGCCTGGTGTGATTTGAACTCGATCCTTGCTCGTCATCCCTGCAACTTCCATACATCTTTTCATCATACTGGCCCAGTCTTCTAAATCTTGAGCTGTATAAGGAATAATGACTGGTACGCCAGTGGTCCCTGAAGATGAGTGAATTCTAACGATCTCTTCATCAGGGACAGCTTGTAGATTAAGTGGATAAGCGCCCCTTAAATCAGCCTTCGTTGTAAATGGTATTTTCCAAATATCGGCTGGTGATTGAACATCCTCTATATCAAATTTTTCTTTTTTAAACTTATTTTGGTACAAAGGGCTTGTTTGTTGTACTCTTTTCAGCATTGCCTTGAACTTTGAAAATTGTTCGGCAGTCATTGATAAATCCCCCTATTATTATCAGTATTGATTAAAATGATATCCAACTTCAAGGGCCTGGCTATTTAGAGCGATCATTCTTTGTGGCAAATTTTGTTTGATGGTCTGCAATACATCCTCCTTCGAGAAAGGAAGCAGCCCTTCTTTTATTGCAATCCCAAGCATGACTATATTTAATACTTTAGGTGAACCTGCTACCCTGCAAAGCTTTTGTCCATCGACAAGTATTACCTTATTTCTAGCTTGTTGTAGATAGTTAATGATGTCATTCACTGGATAACTAGAGCCTCCTAGAGATGCTGTCACTGGTATTATGGGATTGATATTCACTAGCAGTCGGCCTGCTGGTTTTAAAAATCCCATACTCCGAACAGCTTCTGCTGGTTCGAACCCTATCATTAAATCAGCCATTCCCATGGGGATCGATGATGAACAATGCTCTGCACCGATGCGGACATGACTGACAACACACCCGCCCCGTTGTGCCATGCCAATGGTTTCTGATGTTCTGACAAAAAATTGATTACTCATCGCGGTTTGCGCAATAATCTTAGATGCGAGAACAGTTCCTTGACCACCAACCCCTGCTAATAAACAATCGATCTTCATTACAAGTCACCTCCAATTGCTTGCACAGGGCAAATTTGTATACACAGATTACAGCCATAACATAAGTCTGGATGAATACTGACTTTATCCACATTTGTACTCATTGCCGGACAACCGATTTCTTTAATACACTTTTTACAACCAATACAGCTTTCTTTAATGTGATTGATATGAGTTGGCTTACTCATAGCGATACAAGGCGCTTCAAAAATCACGACGGAGATGCCCTTATAATTTGTTGCTGCCGTGACTATTTCAATAGCCTCCTCTAACTGTAGGGGGTTGGCTTTTTTAATAAATGAAACGCCGCACCCTTTCAGCACATTTTCAATACTTATTTTCTCGGCGATATTCCCCATCATTGTTTTCCCCGTACCTGGATGTGGTTGATGTCCGGTCATTGCTGTTGTACTATTATCCAAAATAATCACGGTGATGTCCGTTTCATTGTATACGGCATTGATGATTCCAGGAATTCCAGTATGAAAAAAAGTCGAGTCGCCAATAAATGCGATTTGTTTCGAATCTGGTTCTGCTCTTTGCAAACCTTGTGCAATCGTGATCCCAGCTCCCATACAAAGGCAAGTATCCACCATATCCAAAGGCTTCGCATTTCCTAAGGTGTAGCAGCCAATATCGCCTGTAAAGATCGCTTTTTCCTTTGACCTTTTCATGGCCATCTTTACACTATAAAAAGAAGCTCTATGGGGACAACCTGCACAAAGGACCGGCGGCCTTATGGGAAGTGGCGGTAGTGCTACTAAGGCTTCTATACTCACCATATCACGCCCTAAAAACTGATAAATGGCGTTTTTCACGATCTCATAACTATATTTTCCGGCTACAGCTAAATCACCTGTTAACTTACCTTTTATGGAAATACGCAGTCCCATTTTCCCACATAATTTAAGCAAATTTTCTTCAACCACAGGATCTAATTCTTCAATCACAAGTACCTCATCCAAGCCTTCTAAAAATTGCAAGGCCAGCCCTTCAGGAAAAGGATGGGGCGTTGAAATTTTCATCACTTTTACATCATGATTGATAGAATCTAATACTTCCATTGTATCGGTAAAAGAGGCACCACAGGCTACAATTCCTTTGGTTCCATTTCCTATAATTCGGTTATAGATCGAAGCAGAAAAGTCTTCACTGATTTTAGCTTCATTTTCAACAATCTTAATATGATTTTGATAAGATAATCTAGGGAATATCACCCATTTAGGATCTTTTACAAAGCCCTCGATGTTGTTTGTATATAAATCTGCCTTCATTTCCACACTGGCGCAGGCATGGCAAACCTGGGTAGTGGGTCTAAATAAAACAGGGGTACCGTACTTTTCAGAAAGGGTAAAAGCATCAATGATCATCTCATAAGCTTCTTCAGGTGTCGAAGGATCAAATATGGGCAAATGAGCATATTGTGCAAAATGTCTTGTATCTTGTTCGTTTTGTGATGATATGGGGCCAGGATCATCAGCGACCAGTACAACCATTCCACCTTTGACTCCAATGTATGCTAAACTCATCAAGGGATCACTTGCTACATTAAGGCCTACTTGTTTCATTGTTACAAGACTTCTTGCCCCTGCATACGCCGCTCCAGCGGCTACTTCTAATGCCACCTTTTCATTCACAGACCATTCTACATATATTTTTCTATTTTTATCCCGTGCAATGGTTTCAAGGACTTCAGTTGAAGGTGTTCCTGGATATCCAGAAACAACATTCACACCAGCTCTTATAGCCCCATGTGCAATAGCCTCATTTCCCATAAGCAATTTCGTGTTCATCGATTCTCCTCCACTATTTTTAAGTAACAAAAAACACCTATCCTCATATGAGGATATAGGCGGTTAATCTTGTCCATATTTTAGTGTATCTTATCTTCATTAGCTAACTCCCGATTCATTACAGATGCATCTATAGCTAATTCTTTTTGCGTTGTTTGCGGTCTATTTATATTTTGTAGTTGTGATAACAGCATGCCAACAAGCATAATAGCACATCCCAAAAGCTCCTGAGCTCCTAGTTTTTCATTTAAGATGATCCAGCCACCAATGGCGGCAAAAACCGTTTCCATACTAAGGATAATAGCCGCATGAGATGGCTGAGCATATTTTTGTCCCACAACCTGCAAAGTATAGGCAATACCAACTGAACAAATTCCTCCGTAAAGAATAGGCACTATAGCTTGCCTAAGAGTATCAATACTTATCGTTTCTATGAACAGCGCAGTGCTAATACTCAGCACTGAACAGGTAATAAACTGTACAAAAGATAATTTCAACACATCGACTTTTCGTGCAAAGCGATCAATGAGTAAAATATGAGCAGACCAGAAAAAAGCTCCAATCAGTTCAAGGACTTCCCCATAGGAAATAAAGAAACTGTCTTTCACGCAGAGAAGATATAATCCTACAATGGCCATAAGACAACCAAACCAAGTACCCATAGAAATGTACTGTTTTAAAAAAAATCCGAGCATTGGCACAATGACAATGTACAAACAAGTGATAAAAGCTGCCTTGCCTGCTGTTGTATATAATAAGCCTATTTGTTGTAAGGATGCTCCCAGAAAAAGAACGACCCCCGCTAACAGACCCACTCCCACAGCACTTTTCAGTTCAGTATCCTGACTCTTTGTATCCTGGAAATCTTTTTTATAAAAAAGAATCAACGGTAACAAAGAAAGGGCGCCTACAGCAAACCTCACACCATTGAAAGTAAAAGGCCCCACATAGTCCATTCCAACCCGCTGTGCAACAAATGCAAAGCCCCATATTGCAGCAGTTAATAACAATAGCAGGTTAGCTTTAAATATACTCATCAATAACGCTCTCTTTCCTCAAAATGTATTTTTTCACTATTTACATCTTTCGTTATAGATCCGCAAATCTCCTGCTACCATAACTCTCCACCCTTAGCTATCTCTACTGGCATATGGCAAGGCAGCCTTGCAAGGTGCAAACCTTAAAAAATCAAAGTTTTAATTTACCATGAATTGCAGTAATCAAAATAAGAAATACTAAAAAAAAATAAGGAAGGAGAAAAACCATGAAAAAAATATTAGCTAAATCTAAGCCTTCGCGTCATAGATATAAACGTTACGCTGCTGTGTTAGCAGGTGCAGCGATCATGGCAGGATCATTGCCTGGTACTCCAATTTCTAACGTCCAAGCTTCTGAGGCGCCTGTTACTTCTCCTCCTATCACAACAGAACAATTGACAACAGCGGATAAGGATAATCAGCCGCTGGTTAAAGAATTTATTGCAAATAAAACAGATTCAATAAAAAAGATAAGGGATCGAGTCAATAATGGTTGGCATGAGCATCTAAACAGCTGGCCTAGCTCCGGGGATAATCAAGGATGGTATGAGAATGGGCACATTTATTACCGTAGTGATAAGGATCGTTCTAATGAATATAGTAATACTCTGAGTAACCCAGTAGCGTTTGTAAAGGAATATGCTTCTTTATACGGATTTGACCCTAACGATGATGTTTTTACACTGCTTTCCATATCAGATCGTGAGGCCACTGTCCAAGTCGTAAAACAAGACACTGGTCAACGGTTCAAGATAGATTTAGAAAATAACCAGGATTGGAGGATTGTTGCCATTCGCGGTATAGGCGACATGAATCATCCGGCAACCTATCAATCAACTCGCACCCTTTCTTCTTATTAAGTAGCTTCTATACAAATAAAAAGCGTCTATTTCCTCAGCTCATTGATGAGGGCATAGGCGCTTTCATATTTTTCGATTTCCGCTAAAAATCTAAAGTCATATATTTAACCTTTACGTTGGGAATAGCCTGTAACTCATTTTCCATGTCACTGATAACAAGATTATTTCCGCAAAGTTGCAATATAATCAGACCACTAGTACTGCATTCATTCACTGCCGAATCATGCAACCCTAGTCGTACTCTGATGTGACAGCCATATTTAGTCAAGATATCTTGCACCTTAGCAGCCGACTCTACGCGTTTTTCCTGTAGGATCGCCATAATAATTGAACAATTAACCATCATTTCAACCTCCGTTTTTTTTATGTTATTCAAATAACTGAGCGGAATATTTCTCACTAAATAGAAACTATCAAAGCATTCATTCTATCTATTCAACAATCCCTGCTTTGTTCCTGCCGATCTACGCTTATATTATGTATTTTCAATAAAAACAATCGTATATTTTAAGATCCAACTCATTTTTCTATCTCAATTAATAGCGAAAGCGGCCAGCATTAATGCCAGCCGCTGAGTTGTTAGTGTCGGTTTTACGCTGATACTCCCCCTAGATTAGCTGTTCTTAAAACTTCCACAGTCTGTACATTCAATACTAACTGCCTTTTGACTGTGTTTTACTACTTGAATCTTGTCTAAAGTACAATAGTTATCATCTTTACAGTGATACGAACATTCTCCTACTGTACAGCCTATGCTTGAATTATGTTTCATATTTACTTCCTCCTTAAATATTATATTAGTGGAACCATGATTATTCTGTGCTTATTAATGATAATTATACATGGAGATTTTTTATCGAATATGGTATTTTTTACAAGAAAATTATTCGATCAGTCCTAGTTTACCCATTACAATAATAAATTTGTCAATTTCAATAGGTTTCCAGGCATAGGCCTCACACCCAGCATCATAGGCATTTGTTATCGTCGTCTTATCATTCAACGCGGTTGTCATAATAATTTTCGCCCGTGCATTATCTTCTATCCCTTTTTGCTTCTCAATATCTCTAATGGCTTTCAGAGCCTTAAGGCCATCCAGTTTAGGCATCATAATATCCAGGCAGATAAGGCTATAAGGTCGTTCTTCTTTTAATGCACTTAGGAATGCATCAATGGCCTCTAATCCATTTACGACTACATCACAATCCCCATATTTAGAAAGAAATTTTTTCATGAAAATCCGACTTACTAGATCATCTTCGGCAATTAAAATTCTCATATCATGCTCTACCTTTCATTATTATTCTTTTGCTATTTCCCTCACTGGTAACCTGTTACAATGAAAGCTTAATATAAAACCTAGTTCCCTTATCCTTCTCTGTCGAAAAACCAACCTTACCCTTTAAAAAATTTTCCCCAAATAATTTCATACTGTAAGTGCCTAATCCCCGACCAAACCCTTTAGTTGAGAATGAGCGATGGAAAACAAGATTCTGCACCCTATCATCCATATATTTATCATTATGTACCCAGAATGTTACCCATTCATTCTTATCGTCATCCATACTACAACCAAGAGTAACAACCGCCCCCTTATCACTAGCTTCTAGGGCATTTTTAACCATATTTCCTAAAATTCTGCTGAGCAGTCGTTGATCAGTATCAAGTCTCTTGTTGATACAATGATCATCTAGTTTTATGGTTTTGTTAATGGCCACTTCATGTCCCTCATATAATATACTGACGGATTTCAGTATATTGACAGTGTCCATGCTAGTTATCTCTAATACCAGTTGCTCATTCTCAGCATCCAGCATATATTTTTGACTTTGTATCTCTTTTATTAACGATTTAAAGGATTCTTCAACAAACTGCACTTCTGCTTTTATTATTTCAGGCACATCGTCTTTCAATAGTCCTACGATTCCCTTTAAAGCACCAGCGGTATTGATGATATCATGGAAAAATGTTTGCTCCAGTATTCTTCTTCGCACAGAATCACTATGATCAGCAAAGGATACTATATAAAAAATTTCGTCCTTTACTTCCAAAGGTACTACGTGGATAGATAAGTTTATATTCTGCTCATAACCATTCATTGTATTTATGTTTGAAAATTCACCTGAGGATTCCTCATTTGTTTCCATTGTTTTTAATATAGCATTAACAGCATTACAATATTTACAGGCTTCTGCCGTACCACAGCCATTTATTGTATCACAAGCATGAATACATTTAATAATTTCACCTGAGCGTTTCCCTGTAAGCTCTAAACTTTCCTTCATATTTATCATAGTTAAAAATGCTTTATTGGCAAACACGGCTTGCCGACAAGTATTTAAAATCAAAACCATACTATTGGTCGCGTCAAGTCCCCGCTTTAAATAAGGAAGCTCATTTAAGTCATCCATCTGTTTTTTTAAAATATCATAATTACATCGCTCCCCAGATGCGTGCAATGCCCTTGCATCATTGCTATTCATTTTTCATCCTCCATCTTCATTAAGGAATTTCACGAACCATTGACATACAAAAGTCATCATGAAGGCCTATCATTTCCTGTTATGCTTTTCCTAAAATAATGGAGTAAAGTAGCTGTGGAATATTTTTTATTGTTGTCTGCTTGCATACAGCCCCAATATCATAGGCGACTTTAGGCATGCCATAAACAACGCTGGACTGTTCATCTTGCCCAATGGTCATGGCTCCTGCTTTTTTCATATTCAGCAGTCCTTTGGCACCATCATAACCCATACCTGTTAAAATAACGCCGATCGCATTTGTGCCAGCTTTATCGGCAACTGAATTAAATAGTACATCAACAGACGGACAATGTCCATTTGCTTTTTCACCTTTGATGCATTCTACACTATAAGTGCTACCCCTGCGGTTGATACGCATATGGCAATCTCCACCGGGAGCGATTAATACTTTGCCTGGTGTAATAACATCACCACTCTGGGCTTCTTTAACCTCCATACGGCAGGAATTATTTAGCCGTCCTGCATACATTTTGGTAAAGACAGCTGGCATATGTTGAACAACAACAATGCCCGGCATATCCCGTGGTAAGGCATGGATGATTTCATAGATGGCTTCCGTACCGCCTGTCGATGCACCAATGGCAATCATTGCCGTATTATTTCTTGCACCAACGGAGCCAGCAAGCTGAGCCGCTACATAGTCTTTCTTTAGATGACCAACCTTAGCCATGGATGCAATTTTTATTTTGATAATCAATTCATTAATAAAAGAATCTAGACTTCGCTGCCCATTCACATCTGGTTTGGTTACAAAATCAACAGCACCTGCATTTAAGGCGTCAAAAACATGGTCACTGACCTCGCTCACCATGACAACTGGCAGTGGGTATTGAGGCATGAGCTTCTTCAAAAACTCAATACCATTCATACGCGGCATTTCCACATCAAGGGTTAATACATCAGGTTCTAAATCTAGTATCTTATCCCGCGCAATAAAAACATCAGGCGCCGTTCCCACTACTTCAATCCCACGATCATTAGCAAGCCCCCTTGCCACTGTTTCTCTAAATAATAAGGAGTCATCAATCACTAATACTTTTATCTTTCTGCCCATATCTACTCCTCCGACTACCCTTTCCGATACACTGCAGGCATAACATAGTTATAATCTGTCTCATTCCTGGCAATGGATTCCGAATGACCGATAAATAGGTAGCCTCCCGACTGCGTCATTTCATAAAATTTTTTTATAAGTCGCATCTTTGTGACATGATCAAAATAGATCATCACATTTCTACAAAAGATTACGTGGAATTTCTGTTTAAAGGGAAAACTTTCATCCATCAAATTAAACATCCTAAAGACAACTTCCTGCTTTATTTTATCCGATATTTGGTAATTTTCTGCGTCGTTTTTTTTGAAATAATTTAATTTCCAGCTTGAAGGTAAGCTCTCTAGAGTTTCTAATGGATATATCCCTTTTTCTCCTGTTTCTAGAGCCTTAACAGATATATCAGTTGCCAACAATTTGGTATCCCAAAACATCTTATCTTTGCCAAAATAATCTGCTATAATCATCGCCAATGTATAAGGTTCTTCGCCAGTCGAACAGCCTGCACTCCACATTCTTAGATCTTTATCTTTACTCGTGGCTTGTAGATAAGGCAAGACCTGCTGCTTAAAATAAGTAAAATGAACAGTTTCACGCATAAAGAATGTATGATTGGTGGTAATCTTGTTTAACATATCAGTTATTTCGATTTTGGTGTCATCTGTAAAGACACAGTGTAAGTAATCGGAAAAATTGTCAAATCCTTTTTCCAACAATAAATTGCTCAGTCTGCCTTCAATAAGATTCTTTTTTTGAGACAGGTTTATACCATAATGACTTTGAATATATGTGATTATTTTTTTGAAATCATTATTTGTTAATTCTATCATTCTTCTCACCTATAAAACGGGTATAAGGCTAGGTAGTTCCCCATAGCCTTATACTCATTTCCCCCTGATCATTAATATTTACCAAATTCCTTATCACTCAGGGCAATTCTAGACCTACTTTTTGTAGCAGCGACTTCAGTACGCCCAAATGTTATGTTTTTCCCAGGTTTCTGGTTTTTACTATCACCAGGATAGTCATTGTTTTCATAACGTGCATAAGATGTTGCATCCTTTTGCAATCTAAATTTGCTAATCATCTCTTTTAGCAGATCAGCTTGACCGGAAAGTTCTTCACTTGCGGCTGCACTTTCCTCAGCTGTTGCCGAATTAGTTTGTACAACCTGGGCAACTTGTTCAATTCCCTGGTTGATTTGCGCAATAGCAGTTGCTTGTTCATTGGAAGCTTCTGCAATATTTCCTACAAGACTAGCAGCTGTCGTTACGCCACCCACAATTTCCTCTAAAGCTTTCGCTGTTCCATTGGCCGTTTGTGTTCCATCCATCACATTCTTGACTGAGCCTTCAATCAACGCTGTCGTTTCTTTAGCTGCATTTGCACTTCTAGCTGCTAGGTTCCTGACTTCCTCGGCCACAACGGCAAAACCCTTACCGTGTTGTCCTGCCCGGGCTGCCTCAACGGCTGCATTAAGGGCTAGAATATTGGTTTGAAAGGCAATTTCATCAATCACCTTGATGATCTTGGATATTTTAGAGGATGATTCATTGATCTCTTCCATGGACTTGAGCATCTTATTCATCTGTTGATTACCTTGCTCAGCATTTTCTTTGGCCTTTACTGCCAATTCATTGGCTTTATTGGCATTGATAGCATTGTCTTTTGTTTGACTGGCTACCTGGCTGATGGATACGGTCAATTGCTCGATAGCGCTAGCTTGTTCTGTTGCACCTTGAGACAAAGCTTGGCTACCGTCAGAGACTTGCCGGGAACCGGCAGCAACCTGGTCTGAAGCATTATTGATATCCCCAAATACAGTATTGAAAGATTGAATGATCAAGTTTAAAGCATCCTTAATTTGAGCAAAATCGCCTTTATACTCATTATTGATTATCACATCAAGATTAGAATTTGCCATTTCACTGAGAACTTCAGTGATTTCACTGACATAAGCAGATAGAGCCTCAAGTGTATCGTTCATTGCATTCTTAATGTCGGCATGATCGCCTTTATAGTCCCCTCTGACTCTTAACTGGAGATTACCGCCCGACATTTCCTGCAATACTGCGGCCGCTTCTTTTACTGGCTCGATAACCGCATCTAGGGTTTTATTGACGCCCTCCACAATTTTGCGATAATCTCCACCATGTTGACTGGCATCAGCCCGAATATCTAGGTTACCTTCTACAGCGGCTACGGATAATATATTAACGTCCGTTATTAATGCAGTAATATTAGTAATGCAATTTTTCAAGCTTTTGCCTAGTACATCCTGGTCGGACTGAATTTCAACCTGCACTGCTAAGTCGCCTGCTGCCATTAACTCTGCCACACGAGCGGAATTGCGAATATTATTAACCATTAAGGCAAAGGATTGACACAGTATGCCGACTTCGTCTTTAGACGTAGCCTCAACAATGACATTCACATCACCGACAGCAAGCTTATCTGCTGCCTCAACCAGTTTTTTCACGGGGTTACTAATCATGCGCGCGATAAACCAACCAAAACCTATCGCCAATACCATAGCGATCGCGATAATAATCAGCATCATGCTAATCGAACTACTAGCCTGAACACTATTATCCTCAGACTGCTTCTTGGCATAAGCTAGTTTCATATCAACCATTTTCTGGAGATCGTCCTGATAAGCTATCCTAATTTTTTCACCGTCACCTTTTCGCAGGAGAGTCTTTGCACCGACAGAATTACCCGTTCCAACTAACCCAATCACTTGATCGGCTAACTGGCTATAAGCTTTATGGGATGCTACATATTTATCGAACTGTGCCTGCAATTCTTTGGTAAGAATTGTCTTTTGAAATTCTGCTGATAATTTATCAAGCTCAGCCCGGCGGTCTTTAATCTTCTGCATGGCATCATTGCGGTCTGCGTCTGTTTCCGCGATGACCAATTCCAGTAGATTATTGCGCAGTCGCTGATACGCATCCGTAATATCTTGCAGTATCGCTATGGGAACTGTCATTTTTTCATACATTACAGTATCACTTTCATCAATCGATTTAATGTCCTTGATACCTATATAGCCAATAAGTCCAGCAAGTAAAGCCACCAATATAAAACCTGTCAGCATCTTCGGCATGATTTTCATATTATTAAACCATTGCATCTGTTTTCCCTCCTAATTTCATCATGAAATCACAGCTTCAATCTTACGAAAAAACTGTGCATCCAGTGTAACCTGCTTAAAGAGATGAGTTACCTCATAGGGCCGTTTTTGAGTTTACTCCATCGCAAAAAAGCCGTTTGTAGTCAAAGAGAGCTATGAATTTTATTAATACTTCACTACTCTGAAGAGTTACTCAATGTATCTATTTCTTCATCATTAAGCAACTTATCACAATCCAGCAAAAGTTTTATCTCCGTGCCTACCTTACCAATGCTTTTGATATAACGATTATGAAAGCCAATCTTAATAGCTGGCGGTGGTACAATATTCTCTGGAAGAATGACTAATACCTCGGCTACATGATCGACAATAAGTCCAATGGAAATATCTCGAATATCAATGACGACAATACACGTTCGATCATTGTATTCGCGGCCCTCTTTCTTGAATCGTAGGCGTACATCCATGACTGGTATAATTTTACCTCTCAAATTAATGATGCCTTTTATATAATTCGGTAATTCTGGAACTTCCGTGATTTCTTGGATACCAATTATTTCGGTCACATACTTAATCTCAAAACCATAAGCTTCTTTACCTACAGAAAAAGTAAGAAATTTGTCTCGCTGTGTATCCTCAGCCGTTTCAACATATTCACTCGACAGTTCTGCCATCTTCAGTCACCATCCTTTCTTTTATGCTAATTGCCTTGCCAAAATACCGTGGGCATCGAGAATCAGGCTTATTCCACCATCGCCCAAGATAGTACAGCCTGCGATACCCTGTACTTTCTTCAGGTATCGGGGCAATGCCTTGACAACAACTTGTTGCTCACCGACAAGTTTATCCACAAACAAACAGGCCGTTTTTTCATCGCTCTCAATCATTACCATGATGCCATCACTAATCCGAGTTACAGAATTTTTGATAGCAAACATCCGATGCATTCTCAAAACAGGATAACATTGCCCTCTGATCATAATCATCTCATTGCCATCCTCATCACTGATCACATCTTGTTCATCAATGCGGAAGGATTCTCGAATGGAGATGGTCGGTATTGTATACCGTGATAATCCAACACTGACCTCGATGCCATCAATAATGGCTAAGGTCAAGGGGATTTTTACAAAGATCTCTGTTCCTTTACCAAATAGACTTCCAATCGTAATACTGCCACCAATTTTTTCTATATTCTTGGTAACAACATCCATTCCCACACCACGTCCGGAAAACTCCGTCACTTGTTCATTGGTCGAGAAACCAGCAAGGAGAATATAGGAAAATACTTCTTTATCAGTCAGCTCATGTTCTGGTTTATGTACCAATCCTCGTTCCCTGGCTTTGTTTAAAATTTTGTCTCGACTTAGACCTCGTCCATCATCCCGCACAATGATCAAAACATCGCCACCAGCATTCTTGGCTTCTAAGGTTATTTTACCTTTAGCAGGCTTACCAGTCCTCACCCGCTCCTCCTTGCTTTCCAAGCCATGATCCATGGCATTACGAATGAGATGCATCAAAGGATCTGAAAGATGATCAATGATATTTTTGTCGACTTCAGTGGTTTCACCGATAATTTCTAGGTCAACTTCTTTATTAAGCTTTTTACTCATGTCCCGTACAATTCTATTCATCTTGTGAAAGACCATGGATACCGGCACCATGCGAATGGACATCACAATATCTTGAAGTTCATCGGTCAGTTTGCGCAGTTGCCTAGCCGCCTTACTAAAGCTCTCTAATTGTAGCCCTGCCAAATCAGAATTTTTGGTAACCATTGCTTCAGAAATCACAATCTCACCGACAATATCCATGAGCATGTCCAATTTGGCAACTGATACACTAATAATATTTTGTTGTCGATTGTTTCCAGTTCCAGCGTCTCTGTCCTTACCTATCTCTGCAAATTCAGGGTGGGGGGGTTCATCGACTGCAATTGTATCCTCTAAGACAATTTCTCTTCTACGATGTAAGCCTGTGATTTCAGCAGGATATTCATTAACTTGGTTGATTTCCATCTTCCGTAGAAAAGCCGTCTGATTGAGGGTGCTTTCCACTTCTGCGTAGGAGACTTGTGTACTAAAGCAAATTAAAAAGCCATTTTCTCGTATGATATCGGCACTTTCTCCATTATCAATCACATCTGCAGGAATATAATATATTTCATTTACGATGTCTTGCAGATTATTAACAACCATATATGCCCTAATGTTTTCCATTTGACAATCTTCTTCAAAGAATACCTGTACGTAATATTTGGTATTGTCCTCTTTCCCCTCAGAAGGAGGTTGATAAGAACTAATGTAATACTTGGTCGTTGTTTCGTTTGGTGGCGAATTCGAAATAACCGCCGGAATCGCGTTTTGATCTTCATAAGATTTTTTCATCTGTATGAGCATTATATTAATCTCAGCAATGAGATCATCACCTAGACCATCTGCTGCATTTCCCTGCGCAATTTTATTCATTTCGTCTTTTATAAAATCAATACCTGACAATACCAGATCGGATAGTCCCGCAAAATCAACTTGGATATTCTCATTTGCTCTGATAAAGAAAAATAGATCTTCCATTGAATGAGCCACTGACCCAATCTGATTAAACATCATCATTGCTGATGAACCTTTGATAGTATGCATAATCCTAAAGATTTCGTTGATAGCTCCCATTTCGAATTGTTTATCTTTTTCACATTTGATAATGATCTCTTCAAGTTGTTCGACAAGTTGATTGCCTTCAAAAAGATACATCTCCAACATTGGTTCTTTGCTTATTCCATCCTCTGACATAATCATCGCCCTTTCATAGCACTATCTTCCATATTTTATAAGATAAATGTAAAGCATTAACAAGCTCATAATTTACATAATACTTTTAGAACACTCTCTTCTGTGAAAGGTTTGACAATAAAATTCTTTGCTCCAGCCATTATAGCATTTCTGATCATGACCTCCTGACCCATAGCACTTACCATGACCACCTTAGCATTGCCATCCATTGCTCTGATTTGCCTGAGCGCCTCAACACCGTCAACTTCAGGCATGGTAATGTCCATTGTTACAATATCGGGCTTGAGCTCTTGATATTTTTTCACAGCTACAGCACCATTTTCAGCTTCACCGATGACGTTAAAACCATTTTTTTCTAGCATCATTTTTAGACTCAGCCTTATAAACATAGCATCATCGACAATTAGTACACTTTTCATAAGTATAAGCACCTTCTTTAAAAAAATTTCAATAACTAGCCATCATTTAAATGGGAAATGCAAAATACGCTCTAACAATCTAAAATCATTTTAACGGCCTTGAGGATTCTATCTTTTAAATCAAAAATGCACCCACCCATTTGCCAGATAAATGTAGTGGACCATATGATGCCAAATAGTGCATCAGTTAACGCTTGTTTGTCTACATCCACTGTAAACTCATGGTCTTCAGCACCCTTTGTTACAAGATCATATAGTACTTTCAACCTTTCATTGACAATATGATTCATTTTTTGCAGCAAATCAGCATCATACCTGAACATATCAAAGGAAAACATAGCTGTGGTTATTTGCGGATAGTTTTGATAATACTCCGCATGGACTCTGGCAAAGTACAATATTCCCTCTTTTCCTACAAATTTATTATCGATGATTGTATTTTTAATTAACTCATCAAAGCTAGCGCATCGATCCAAGATAGCCATCACAATGTCCTTCTTACTACCAAATTGCTTGTATATAGCAGGCTCTGTTATATTCTGCCTTCTGGCAATTTCCTTTGTCGTGAGGCCGTTGATTCCCGCCTCATCAAACAAATCTATCGCAGTAATAATGATCTTTTCTTTTCTTTTTAAAATATCTTTATGCATAAGCACCTCTTAGTATGGTTAGTCCTAACTCACCTTAAATATACATAAAGTTGCATATTTTGTCAATCTTTTTAGCGAATTTTGTCATTATTCTCACATTTAGTTAGTCTATCGTCTTAGTTGATTGAGGGGCTGGTAAAAAAATTAAAGAATCCCCTGCGTCCACGCATGGGGATTCTTTAATTTATCGTCTACAATATCAAGATTTTCAGTATTCGTATAGCATCCTTTATTCAACGTCCATCTCGGGAAGGGCCCATACAGATACACTTTCTTCGTTTACAGGAAAAGTTGCGAAGCCATCCTCTTCGATAAGAATTTGATCCTCTCTATCCTTGGTTAAATCTACCCATATTTCCCCTGCACGTTCTGCGCCGACAAACATGTGTTTTTCTCCCTCATCACTATTACTAATAACAACAGCACAGCCTGAACGTTCTATATCTGCTATACCCCGACGAACCCATCCAATCGTATTGGGATGGTCAAAATAATCTTCTTGTTCGCCGTAAGCTTTGTGATAACGCGCATACAACAGAGGATCAAGAGCTTCTTTCTTTCCTATAATGGGTTTTTCCCCACCAATACCAAAATAATCACCATAAAAAATGCAGGGATATCCTTCTTGGCGTAGGAGAATAAGAGCATACGCACTTTGCTTAAAACCATCTGCTACCCAGGATTCAAGAGACTCATAGGGCTGAGAGTCATGATTATCAACAAAGGTCACAGCGTTATGGGGATGGGATTTAACTAATGTATCGTCAAAAATAGTGCTAAGATCAAAATTTCTCCCTTCATGTGATGCAGCCTGTAATTTAAAATGAAGAGGTACATCAAACAAATCAATCTTATAATCGACTGAATCTAAAAAGCTCTGACAAGTTGCGAGTTCTGAATTCCAGAATTCCCCCACAATATAAAAGTCATCACCACGTTCCTGTTTAATTTGCGAAACAAATTCTTTAATAAATTCATAGCTAATATGTTTAATTGCATCGAGACGAAATCCATCGCACTGCAACGTTTCGGCAAGCCATTTTCCCCAGGAAATCATCTCTTGCGTTACCCCAGGATGATTATAGTGAATATTAGCAAACATGAGGTAGTCATAATTTCCAAATTCCTCGTCTACAAAATTATTCCAATCTTTATGTTCACCAATTATACGATAACATCCTGAGCGTTTTTCTCTTGCATCGTAGTCTGTGCCATTGAAATGTTCAAAATTCCATTTAAAAGAAGAATATTGATCTCCTCGACCAGGAAATGTGAATTTTGTCCAACCTTCGATATCAAAAGGCTTTGAAATGTCTTCGGTCCGATTTTCTGGATTGACTTCAATGACCTGAAATACCTCTGTCTCATCGGCCCCTGCTTTATGATTCATTACTAGATCTACATAAACAGCAATCTCCTGCTCTTTGCAAGTTGCAATGGCATCTAGTAATTCTTGCTTTGTTCCATATTTGGTGCGAACAGTTCCTTTTTGATCAAATTCTCCTAAATCATAAAGATCATATACGCCATATCCTGTATCATATACTGATTGACCTTTGGTAACAGGGGGAATCCACAGAGAATCAATACCGCGCATTTTAAGCTCCGGTGCCAGTTTTTTTAACAACTTCCAGTGATTGCCATCAGATTCTACATGCCATTCAAAAAATTGCATCATCGTATGATTCCGTTGCATCTTTGTTACCCTCTTTTATATATTCTACACCGACTTACTACTTTGCAAATACTACTTTAAGCACAATATAACAGAGATATCAAGCAAGGTCAATTATTGAAAAATAATTTTGATAATTTTCGAATTTTCTGTACTGCTTCAACATATCCATCTTCGTTCACACCAATTTCATTGGCAATTTTACGATACTTTGCATCATTCGGTACATCGGTTACTACTTGCCCCCCTAAAATAGTACCAATCAATCAATTTTAATGTACTTAGATCTAGTTGCTGTCCTGCAACCTTTTTATAGGATTTTTCATATTTCTCCATAATAATGCCTCCAATATATTTCATGAAAATTATGAATGATCTTTTGTTTTTTTTATGCATTGGCAAATATAAAGTTCTAAAATGATCGGAAAATTTCATGAAATTGATTACTAGACAGTACCTTTTATCTGGAATATAATGGTATTTAAGTTACTTTCATTATTTATTGATCGGGGGGAATTATTCTGGAGAATCTATTAGTAAGTATACCTCCTAGCATATCGGATATTATTAACTGGAATAATATTATTAATTTTAAAATAATATTACTTAGCATCGTGATTGAAGCTTTTCCTTTCATGCTACTGAGTGTTATTGTCTCAGCATCTCTTAATAATTTTGTCTCGGAAAATACCATACGTAGAATTATTCCTAAAAACAAATTTTTCAGTATCATAATAGCCTGCTTCATAGGAGGGATTTTTCCTGTATGCGATTGTGGAATGGTGCCAATTGTACGTCGTTTGGTGTTGAAAGGAGTGCCGTTACCTGCAGCAATGGCTTTTATGTTAGCTGCTCCAATCATTAATCCGGTTGTGGGCGCAGCGACCGCATTCGCCTTCAGGGCCGACAGCAGCGTGGTTTTATTGCGCTTAGGAACAGCATTTTTTAGTGGTAATGAATTAAAGACGCATCGCCAAGAACACCATCATGCACATGAATGTTGCACACATACAACAGATGACCATCATCATCCTGATCACTCTGTGGCCGATAAATTCGTAAATACGGTGCGCGATGCTAGCAATGAATTTTTCGAAATGGGCAAATACCTAGTGATGGGTGCTATGTTTGGCGCCTTAGCACAGATCACATTACCCCGTGGAATGCTGATGGCAATAGGGCAAAATTCAATTCTGTCCATTGGAGTCATGATGTTATTTGCATTCTTTATATCGGTTTGCTCCGCCGCCGACGCCTTCATCGCTTCATCATTTAACACCATTTTCCCAGTAGGTTCACTTGTTGCCTTTATGGTCTTTGGGCCTATGATTGATTTGAAAAATTTATTTATGCTTCTACATACATTTAGAATGAGATTCGTATTTAGCTTAACAGTTATTGTAACAATTTTATGTGCTGGCGCAGGCTATATTATAAATAATCTCTAGAGGGGGTACACACATTGAACTCTAGAAGTAGACGATTAAAAACTTTTGATATGGATGCCTTGATACAAGGGATTATTCTGTTGGGCTTTATTAGCCTACTAACATGGCTTAGTATGACACAGCAGTTACCATTATATATCAATCCCAAATTTTCAATATTAATTGAGTTATCTTGTTTTTTACTCATTCCCATGTTTTCTATACAGGTCTTAGATTCTCTACTACCTACCAGTGACATCGCTGGGCATCACTGCCATGCACCTACCGGACGCTGGAGATATATCCCTTTCCTGGTTATACTCGTATTGGCATTCGCATTACCTGATAACACACTGAATGCAAGCCTTGTTACCAGTCGAGGATTAAATAGCCAAATAAATACGGTAGTCACGTCTGCTCAGGATGTACCACGCCCATTGGCACCAGAATTTCGCCAAATGAAGTTAATCAAAGTGACTGATCTTAATTATACAGAAGCAGTATCGGAAATAACAAGCTTTCCCAAGGAATATATCGGCAAACAAGTCACTATGACAGGCTTTGTTTTTTAGAAGTCCTGGCCTAGCAAACAACCAATTGTCGTTAGTCCGTTATGTTATCATGTGCTGCACTGCAGATACCCTCCCCTATGGGGTCATGTGTGAAATCTCAGATGCAAAAAAATACCCAGATGGGTCATGGTTGTCAATCGAAGGTACTATTGAAATGAGTACATATGAAGAGAAAACGGTTACAGCTATTAAAATAACCTCCGCGCAGCAAATTAAGGAACCAAAGAGCCCATATATTTTCCCATATAATTAAAGTTAAGACATGTAGATTCAGAAACAGACTCTGTAATTTTACTATTATGATCCTACAATTTTCTTGAGCGTTTGAAAATTATTAATTTTTATTGTTGCGCGATAAAATTCAATAAGACCTTCATCTCTCATACGCCCCATTTCTCTTGATAAGGCCGTTCTAGAGACGTTTAGAAAATCTGCTAAATCATTACGACTGAGCGATAAATTAAAAACATTTTTTCCTGTTAATTTGTACTGTTCAAGAAGATATGTACTTATCTTGCCACGCATACTGCTGATTGTAAGGTATTCGACTTTTCGATTTAGTAGTAGAGCTTTTTCAGATAGTATTGATAACATATTTTTTATAAGTTGGGTGTGGCTTACACATGCATTGGCACAATTGCCCGTAATTTTCTCAGGTGGCAAAAATATAACCAAGCAAGGGGTCTGGGCAAATACACTGGCAGGCCAATCGTGTTGTCCCGAAAATGCAATCATTTCGCCAAAGATATCCCCTGACTTTAGTATTGTCATAACATTACGCTTACCAACTATGTTTTCTTTTATGACAGCGGCTTCCCCAGTAAGTAAAATACCTAAGCCTATAAAAGCCTCACCGCCAATCGTAATATAGCTGTTCTTTTCGTAAGTACATACTTTAGGTTGCAAACAATTAACCATAATGTCTAATTCATTTGCTGAAATACCGTCAAACAATGATGAAATCATTAACATCTTGGATAGATTATTACACAAATTGATCTCCGCCTTGTTTTTGGTAGCCAGGGCTACCGTCTTTTTGATTATATTGTATTACAATATAATCAAAATACAATATATATCGCATTGGAGGAATCATTATGTTTCGAGAAATTGTAAAAATAGATGAAGAAAAATGTATAGGTTGTGGGCTTTGTACCTCAGCTTGCCGGGAGGGAGCTCTGCAACTGATTGATGGCAAAGCAAGGTTGATATCTGATTCATACTGTGACGGTCTTGGAATTTGCCTGCCTAACTGTCCTGTAGGGGCTATTACAATCGAAAAACGTACCGCAGTTGCTTTTGACAAAGAAGTTGCACCCAAGCATCTTGCCAGGAAGCATGAATTATCTAAGCCAATTAGCACGGGGTGCGGATGCCCTGGAAGTCATGCTACTGTAATTGAAAGAACGCAAGCGAGTAGCCAACCATCAACACGTACCCTATCTGCTGAATCCCAATTAGGCCAATGGCCATGCCAGATCAAACTGGTTCCTGTAAACGCTCCTTATTTCGACAATGCGGACTTATTGATAGCGGCTGATTGTACGGCTTTCGCCTACGCAGGTATTCATAATGATTTTATGCGCAATAGAATTACGATTATCGGCTGTCCCAAATTAGATAGCGTCAATTATGCTGAGAAGTTGACTGAAATACTAAAAGCTCATCAGCTTAAAAGTATTACTGTCTTGCGCATGGAAAAACCTTGTTGTGGCGGCATTGTTAATGCGGTCAAAGAAGCTTTGGTAAATAGTGGTAATATGGTTCCTTGGCATGCTGTAATCATTGGTACTGATGGAAGTATTATAGAGGGTTAATTCCGCATGATGTGATCTACAAAATGAAATGAAATAAGCACTTGTTGAATTCAACAAGTGCTTATTTCATTTCCTCACGGCTACTTGGTGTGGATTTGGGCTGTTATGATTGTGATCAGCCAGCTATTTATTAGAATTCATTTAGAACAGTTACTTCGAGAGGTTTACTAATGAGTTCAGCAAATCTTACTTCAAATACAGCTTTGAAAGGAGAACTTTGAGCATGCAGCTGTAGTGCAGCCTCATCAACATACTGTTCGAAAATAATAATCTCTGTAGGATTGCCTGCCACAACATGAGGAATATATGTAATACAACCAACTTCTGCTCTTGATATTTTGGTTAACTCTTTAAGTGCTTCTACTAATTCATTTTCTTTCCCTTGATGAGCAGTTACCTTTGCAATGATAGAGAACATGTAAAAACCTCCACCTCATTAATTTTCGGCAACGATTTTATAAAATTGTATTAATAAAATCTTCCAGTATAATTTTACCATGTAATTTACTTTCCGTAAAGTAAGAACCGTGGCAGATCATGGCAATGCATCGACAAGCTTAATCGATTTAATCATTACCGGTATGATACGATCTCTTTCAGGGATTTCCTAATTTCAGGACACACTTTTTACTTTTTTAACGACTCTTTTACTATTGCAATTCCTGCACTAGCACCTATTCGATTGGCTCCGGCTTCAATCATAACATTTGCGCTTTCTAAATCTCTTATTCCACCAGAAGCTTTAACGCCTATGGAAATTCCGACTGTCCTTCTCATTAAAGCTACATCCTCTGCCTTTGCTCCACCTGTACTAAATCCTGTAGATGTTTTTACAAAGTCAGCACCCGCTTGGACAGATAGCTCACAAGCTTTGACAAGTTCTTCTTTTGTTAGCAAACAAGTCTCAATGATCACCTTCACCAAAGCTTTACCTTTCGACTTTTCTACTACTGCTTTTATATCATCTTCTACAACATTATATTTTTTATTTTTTAATGCTCCAATATTCATCACCATGTCCACTTCTTCTGCACCATTTTTGATCGCATCTTCTGCTTCAAAGGCTTTGACGACTGTGGAACTCGCTCCTAACGGAAAACCGACGACTATACAAGTTTTCACCATACTACCTTGAAGCTGAGCGCTCACCAAGGATGTATAATAAGGATTTACGCATACGGAAGCAAATCCATATTCTTTGGCCTGCGTGCATATTTTTATTACTTGTTCTTCTGTCGCTTCTGGTTTTAGTAAAGTATGATCTATATATTTTTGCATCAAGTTATTAACCTCTCACCTGCTGTAAAAGCTTCGCCATATTTTTACCCAGTGTTTGGAATGTCTCAATACCTTCTTCATCCTTTTGAACATCGCCTGGATTAAGGGCTAACGTCATATTCCAGTAGCTGGAAGAAGGCATAACCATCTCGGCAATGCCAAAAAAGAAGTTAATTGCAGAATAAGTAAACGTTGCTCCGGCTCTACGCACAGAAACCACTGCAGCTCCAACTTTACCGCGCAGTATATCACCACCATTAGCCTTTGATACGAATCCGCAGCGATCAATAAGGGCCTTTACTTCTGTCGATACATTACTAAAATAAGTTGGGGAAGCGATGATAATTCCGTCTGCCTCAATCATTTTTTGGATAAACGTATTCATTTCATCATCCTTGCGTATACAGCAGTTATCTTTTGTTTCCCAACACTTCCCACAAGCAAGACACCCGAAGACTTTACGCCCGCCCAGTTGGATAAATTCAGTTTCGATGCCTTCCTTTTCTAATTCTGCCAGAACCATTTGCAGGCTTTGGGCTGTATTTCCATTAATTCTTGGACTTCCGTTAAATGCAATCACTTTCAAATCGATCACGCTTCCTCTCAACAATTATATATTAGTAATTATTACCCACTACGAAACAATTGAACCACCATATAGTAAGTTCTTCCCGAAGAATGTCTTGTCTGTTATAATATTAAACTATAGGATTTATTTTAGCAAGTACGCACTTAATTGTGGTATAGTATCTATTTGTATACCGTATTCGTCAATTATAATCTTAAAACTAAAACGAATTGGAGTGACCGCAAATGATTACATTTAGAGATATCCACTATCAGTGCTCTATGGAATTAACATTATCCCTTATCGGCGGCAAGTGGAAAGCATTAATTCTTTGGCATTTAGGGGAAAACACCCTGCGATTTAGTGAGCTAAAAAAAACATTACCCAAAATCACTCAGAAAATGTTCACTCAACAACTGCGAGAATTAGAAGGGAGTGGACTCGTGAATCGATATATATATACGCAAGTTCCGCCTAAAGTAGAATATTCCCTTACACCAGCCGGCAAAAGTCTTTTACCTATCTTAGAAACGTTGTGCCAATGGGGGCTTAACTACGCCGATATCCCCGAACCAATTGATGAAGAAAATACATGTCCCATGCCGTCGACAAGCATCTAAAGAATGAGTCGAAAAGCCTTCATAAAGGGTTGCAAGCTCACGCATTTTGTAATACGCTTCTTTACCATTGGTACAAATTACTTTTAATGTATAATTTTACACATTATTAACCTTTTATCGACAAATGACAGCTTTTTTGTTATCATTAAATGCAGTAAAAAATCGTAGGAGCTTTATAAAATGAACATTACCACTCCCTATTACCTTATTGATGAAAAGAAACTGCTACGTAACTTAGAGATCATTCAGCAGGTAAAGCAGCTTTCCGGAGCCAAATCAGTATTAGCTCTGAAATGTTTTTCCACCTGGTGTGTGTTCGATCTGATGCAGCAATATATGGACGGCACTACCTCTAGTTCCCTTTTTGAAGCACGCTTGGGGTTTGAAAAATTTGGCAAGGAGACCCATGCTTATTGCGTAGGATATTCCCAGGATGATATCTTGGCTGTAGCCGAATTTGCCGATAAAATCATTTTCAATTCCATTTCCCAATTAGAGAGCTATTACGATATAGCAAAATCAGTGAAGCTTGGACTACGGGTTAATCCAGGGATTAGTCACTCTCATTTTGATCTAGCCGATCCAGCGCGCAAGCATTCTCGACTAGGAGTGATGGATAAGGATTTGCTGGCAAAACAAATCCCTCGCATTAGTGGCTTACTGTTTCATTACAATTGCGAAAATGATGATTTTGAGGCCTTTTCCCAGCAACTTGATTCTATTGGGGACTGTTATGGTGATATACTTAAAAAGCTACAATGGGTAAGTCTCGGAGGAGGTCTATACTTCACCAAAGAAGGCTACCCTGTGGAGAAATTCAGCAAAAAGCTGGCGGACTTTGCCCGAGAATTTGATGTACAAGTCTATTTGGAGCCAGGCGAAAGCGCCATTTCCGGTTGCGCCGAGCTGATTACTAGCGTGGTTGACTTGGTACACAACGAAATGGATATTGCCATCGTCGATGCCTGCGTGGAAGGGCATATGCTTGATTTACTAATATACCGATTATCAGCCAAAATTGAGGCAGACGGTTTGGGGAATCATAAATACATGGTGGCTGGGCGATCTTGTCTAGCAGGAGATGTTTTTGGAACCTTTGATTTTAAAGATGAGCTGAAAATCGGTAGTCAGATTAGGCTCGCTGATGCCGCTGGCTACACTATGGTAAAGAAGAATTGGTTTAATGGCTTGCAAATGCCAGCCATCGTCGTACGAAGATTGGATGATACTGTAGAAGTTATACGAAAATTCGATTATAACGATTTCAAAAACAGTTTATCATAATATTTTTTACAAAAATCAGGGAGGTATAAAATGAAAAAGAATGTTTTAATTGTCGGTGCTGGCGGGGTGGCCCATGTAGTTGCTCATAAATGTGCTATGAACAATGATGTCTTGGGTGATATTTGCATTGCATCCCGCACTCAGCAAAAATGCGATGAAATCATCGAAAGCGTAATGCGCAAAAACCACTTAAAAGATCCATCCAAAAAGCTGCATTCTAGGCAAGTAAACGCCTTTGATATTCCATCTTTAATTCATTTAATCAACGATACTAAAACAGAAATTGTTATCAATGTGGGACAGTCGTATATTAATATGTCGGTTCTGGAGGCTTGTATCGAAACCGGTGTCGTATATATGGATACAGCTATTCATGAAGAGCCAGACAAAGTTTGTGAAAATCCACCTTGGTATGCCAATTATGAATGGAAGCGCAAGGATCGTTGTATGGAAAAAGGCATTACCGCAATTTTAGGTATCGGTTTTGATCCCGGTGTCGTCAATGCCTGGTGTTCTTTGGCACAAAAAGACTATTTCGATACCATTGATACCATTGATATATTGGATGTTAATGCTGGTAGCCATGGCAAATATTTTGCCACCAACTTCGACCCAGAAATTAATTTCCGGGAATTTAAAAAGGTATGGACCTGGATTGATCGGAAATGGGTATTGCAAGATGTTCACTCCATAAAAGTGAACTATGATTTCCCTGTAGTGGGAAACTGTCCAGTGTACTTGACGGGACACGATGAATTGCATTCCCTTTCCAAAAATATTGACGCTAATTCTATTCGCTTTTGGATGGGCTTTGGCGATCATTACCTGAATGTGTTTTCCGTTTTATCCAATATTGGACTGACCTCAGAAATACCGGTGCAAATAGCGGAAGGTGTGCTCATTGCACCACTTACGGTACTAAAGGCCTTGCTACCTGATCCGTCATCTTTGGCTCCCGGTTACACTGGTAAAACCTGTATCGGCAATTATATCCGTGGTACCAAAGACAATGAAGAACGTGCAATTTTTATCTATAATACCTGCGATCATGCCGAATGTTACCAGGAAGTGGAATCCCAGGCCATAAGCTATACTGCAGGGGTACCACCAGTAGCGGCGGCGATTTTGGTTGCCCGCGGCGACTGGGACGTAAAGCATATGGTCAATGTAGAAGAGCTTGATCCTAAGCCCTTTATCGCCTTGCTGAACAAAATGGGCTTGCCCACGGTCATTGTTGAATCGCCAGCATCCTTCACACCGCCAATCATTGAATCATTGGCATCTGTTTGATATAGAGGAAAGACTCCTATCCATAATAAAAGACGCGACTCGCTGCGAGTCGCGTTTTTTGTTTAACCGTCTCCATGACTTTGCCTTTACTCATTTTATTTTGCAATTTTTCACTACTGGCACATTCTTAAGTGATTATTGAAAGGATTTTTGTAGTTTTTTGCCGAATTTAAGGAGATAGATATTAAAAAGCACAATAAATGGAGGGCAAAAACCAATGCATTTTTTTTATAATCAGAAAGTGGCTACAAAAATTCTCGGTGTACTTGCCATTTTACTTTTCTTACTTCTGATCGTCGGTAGTGTAGGCTTCTATTCAGCACAAAAGCTGAGCAATATTTCCCAGCAGATGTATGATGATCGTTTCCAGCCCCTTGAGTTAATGGACGAAGTTCGCCTCATCAGTAAAGACACTGAATCAAAGCTGTTAGAGCTCATCCAAGTGACTGCTCCGGCTCAGCAGCAAGAGATTATCCAAAGAATTGACCAAAATACCAAGACCATCAATAAACTACAAGAGCAGTACCTGACTACAGAGCTTGATTCTTTTGAAAAACAGAAATTTGAAGAACTGCAAAAAGAACTGCCAGCCTATCGCCAAGCTCGTGGTGATATCATTAAACTTGCTATAGCCGGGAAACAAAAAGAAGCCTTTGAACTATTTGAGGCAAGTAAGCCTCTATTTGCCAAATCATTAGCGATCCGAGCAGATATCTCTACATATAATTCAAAAATGGGTAAGGAACTGAACGGACAGGGAGCATATATGGCTTCCCTTACCATCAAAATGATCCTCGGAGTAACGATTCTGGCATTTATCCTTTGTGGCTCTTTAGGAATTTTGCTTGCCAGGGCAATTTCCATACCTCTGAACAAAATGGTTATCGCTGTGAACGAAATTGCAGATGGCGATCTACGAGATAAACCGCGTACTGTAGTATCTCAAGATGAAATTGGCCATCTTGCTGATACCATAGTGAAGATGCGCAACAATCTCCGTCAATTAACTGCAAAAATAAGTAATTCCAGTGAACAGGTCGCTGCTTCCGCTGAAGAATTAACAGCGACTTCCCAACAATCGGCCCAGGCTACTAATCTAGTTGCCACTTCTATTACCAGTGTTGCAAGCGAAACTGAGAATCAAGTACACTCTGTAAGTAACGTTGCCTCGATTATTGAGACCATGTCAGCCAGTATCGAACAGATGGCGGCAAGTGCAAGCGGTGTTACTGACACCACTGATAAAACTGCCATTGCTGCGACCCAAGGACTGAGCGCTATTCATAAGGCTACAAACCAGATTGCAAATATCGAAAAGACAGTCATTGGCTCCGCTATAATCGTTGAAAAATTAGGTGAGCGTTCTAAAGATATCGGCCAAATTGTTGAGACTATCTCCAACATCGCAAGTCAGACCAACTTGCTGGCACTTAATGCCGCTATTGAAGCAGCTCGAGCTGGAGAACAGGGCCGCGGCTTCGCCGTAGTCGCTGAAGAAGTAAGAAAATTGGCCGAACAATCCGAAGCCGCCGCGAAACAAATCGCAAGTATAATTCAAGAAACTCAGCAGGATACTGACAAAGCAGTACATGCCATGCAAGAAGGTACTCAGGAGGTAAAGATCGGTACTCAAGTCGTCAATGGCGCCGGGCAAGTCTTCCAAGAAATTACTGCTTCAATCACTCTCGTATCTTCGCAGATGAAAGAACTCTCTTCAGCTATTCAGTATATGGCTGAAAACAGCCAAGAACTGGTATCAACTATCCAAGATATCGATAAAGTGACCAAGGACACTGCGGAACAAGCACAGACCGTTTCCGCAGCCACCGAAGAACAATCAGCATCAATGGAAGAAATTGCTTCATCCAGCAACAGTTTAGCAAAACTAGCCGAAGAGCTACGAGACGCTATTTTACAATTTAGAATTTAATTTTGCAACCTGCTACGTCTCCCCCTGCCATAAAAAGCACCTCCTGAGATAATAATATATTTCAAGAGGTGTTATTATAACAAACTTCGTTTTAGCTTTAATACGATGATTGTTCCATTATTTACTTATTGAGCCGTCACTCGACTCATGATATTTTTTACTCTCACTCATCCTTCTACTTTGCCTGGGCATACTATATTCACCGTCTTTCATTAGGTCATTTCATTATATTTCTAAAAAGAGAATGAGTCGTGCAGCCGTCCCCTAACTCACATATGAAGGAGGAGACAATATGAAGATCTTAGTTATGCAATGTAGCAGTACAGCTTATCGGTGTCCAATTAAGTACAAATTCTTTGATATGAATAATGAGACACTGCTAAGTAAAGGACTGGTAGAAAAAGTGGAATCTGAAAGTTGGGTACTACATCATAATCCAACTAACAAGCCCATTAAAGATATCAGTGTGGATGAGCCAGATTATACCTGTGCTATCAGTGCTATTTTGACTGCATTAACCGATAAAAATTGTGGTGTAATCCAATCTATCCAGGAAATTGATGCTGTTGGCTTTCGGGTTGTTCACGGGGGTGAAAAGTATTCCAAACCCTTGATCATCACTCCTGACGTAGAAAACTTCCTTGAAGAATGCTCCGCAATGGCACCACTTCATAATCCTTATAATATTGCTGGTATCAAGGCTTGCGAAAGTTTATTGCCAAATGTGCCAATGGTGGCGATGTTTGATACTGCTTTTCATCAAACCATGCCCGCAAAAGCTTTCTTGTATGGCATTCCCTACGAAGCTTACGAAAAGCACGGCGTACGCCGTTACGGTTTCCATGGAATGTCGCATCAATATGTATCTGAGCGAACAGCCGTACTGATGGACAAGCCATTGAGCCAACTAAAAATAATTACCTGTCATCTTGGCAATGGAGCCAGTTTAGCGGCAATCCAATACGGTAAATCAGTAGATACCAGCATGGGCTTCACACCTCTAGACGGCCCAATCATGAATACTCGCTGCGGTGGAATTGATCCAGCAATCTTTCCTTATTTGATGAAAAAGGAAGGTTTATCAATGGAACATATGGATTCATACTTAAACAGTCGTAGCGGAGTCTTAGGACTTTCAGGCGTCAGTGGCGATTTTAGAAAAATCATACTATCGGCACAAAAAGGTAATGAACGGGCTGAAATTGCTCTTGACGTTTTTGCTTATACGATAAAGAAATTCATTGGACAATACATGGCCGCAATGAACGGAGTCGACGCCATCATTTTCACCGCTGGCATCGGTGAGAACTCGCCTTCACTGCGCGCTAAGATTTGCACTGGCATGGAATTTATTGGCGTAGAAATTGACCCCTGCCGCAATGACATTACTGGTGTAGAACGGGAAATCAGTGCTGCTGGTTCAAAAATCAAACTATTTGTCATACCAACCAATGAAGAATTAATGATTGCCCGTGAGACACGAGCTGTATGTGCTAGCCTAGCGTAATATCCTCGTTTGAGAACACCTTCCAACGACTTTAGCGTTACATCATTATGAATAATGAGGAGGAACTTATATGAATATCTTGGTGATCAACTGCGGTAGCTCATCTCTAAAATATCAATTATTCGACATGATTAACGAAACGGTAATGGCTAAAGGGCTAGTGGACAGAATTGGAATATCCCAATCTTTTTTGCGTCACCAATCCGGCAATAAATCTGAGATCGAAATAATCACTGCTATTGCTGATCATAAAGTGGCTATCGAAATGGTATTACAGGCCTTAATTGATCCAATCAGCGGTGCAATCCAAACAATGCAGGCAATTGATGCTATCGGTCATCGCGTGGCTCATGGGGGCGAAAAATTTCTGCAGTCCGCGCTCATTACGGATGAAGTCAAAGTAGCACTGGAAGAATGTGTAGAGATGGCCCCGCTACATAATCCAGCTAATCTTATTGGAATCCGGGCTTGCGAGGAACTAATGCCCAATATACCGATGGTTGGGGTATTTGATACCGCATTCCACCAATCTATGCCGAAACGTGCCTTTTTGTACGGTCTTCCATATCGAGCATATGCCAAACACGGCGTCCGTAGATATGGTTTTCATGGCACTTCCCACAAATATGTATCCTTGCGAGCAGCAAAATTAATCGGTAAGCCTATTGCTGACTTAAAATTGATCACTTGCCATCTAGGAAACGGCGCTAGCTTGGCAGCTATTAAATATGGTGAGTCAATCGATACCAGCATGGGATTCACCCCTCTCGAAGGTCTGATCATGGGAACACGCTGTGGCGTAATAGACCCAGGGATCATTCCGTATTTAATGAAAAAAGAAAATTTCACAACAGAGCAAATTAGCAACTATTTAAATAAACAAAGCGGTGTATTAGGCATTTCTGGAGTATCCAGCGATTTCCGCGATATTGAGAAAGCTGCCAATAATGGTAATGGACGAGCAGCCATTGCTCTTGATATCTTCGCCTATAACGTAAAAAAATTCATTGGCGCCTATGCGGTTGCAATGGGTGGTGTCGATGCCATTATCTTTACAGCTGGAGTCGGAGAAAACAGTATTTCAATGCGCGAAAAAATCTGCATAGGCCTAGAATATCTAGGAACTGCTATTTCGCCAGAACGCAATAATATCCGTGGCAAAGAGCACGAGATCAGTACGCCTGGAGCAAAAGTTAAGCTATTCGTCATTCCTACCAATGAAGAACTTATGATTGCTCGTGATACCAAAATCATTTATGATAGTCACGCTAATTAAGGAAAATGGTGCAACACCTTATCATAACTAAAACAAATAAGCACTTCGTTGATAACGATCTAAGTACTTGTCAAAAAAAGCGAAGGAACTGAGCCATATGGCCCGGTCTCTTCGCTGTCATTATTGCTTTGATGTACTTAAACTAGATTATTTTCTTTTATTCACCTAAGAACAGCAGAACCACATCTCGCGCAATCTGTCCAATTATCTGGTCATGAGACTGATTTTCTTGCCATTGCCGATCATTCCAAGCCTGCCAATCTTCATTATCGCGACGCTGCATTTCCTGCTGATGCCTGTCATTTTCTAATCCTTCTCGATATTGCCGTTCATTTTCTTGTCGATCATGCCGTTGTTGATCACGACGATCCTGATCCTGTCGTTGATCTTGCTGCTGTTCTTGCCGCTGATCTTGTCTTTGCTCTTGATCTTGTCTTTGCTCGTGTCTTTGATCTTGTCTTTGCTCTTGCTTATCTTGTCGATTATCGTTTCTAGATGAAGCCTCTAATACCGATGCGCTTGCACCATACTGCACAATACCTGCTAATAGGGAGTAAACAATTACTTTCTTCACTATTTTTTTCACAATAAACCACTCCTTATGTATTATAAACTCATATTTGCCTTTTTGGGATAAAATTCACTTTAGTCATTATTACTTTACTATTATAGTGTAACACAACTTTATGATAACTTTATGACAATACGCGCAATAGATATACCGGTCGTGTCAGTACTCCAGAGGTCAACATCAGCGAGATTGGCATTAAGAATCGCCAGTGTGTAAATTGATAGTCTACGAAAAGCTGGGTGATCAAAAGGCATGTTCATTGGATACCTTTTATAATTTATAGTAATTATTAATAAATATAAAGGATTTACAAATAATACAAAGAATATAAGTAATATAAAAAATGTAATGTTTATGGAGGTTTAAATTATGGACTTTAAAGAATATTTTGCATCTGTAAAAGGTACTGGTGTATTATCGACTGCTGATGATAAAGGGATCGTGAATGCTGCTGTCTATGCCACTCCTCATAGCATAGAGGATGGTCTACTCTCTTTTATTATGCGTGAGCGTAAAACCCACAAAAATATTGGAGTTAATCCACATGCCTGCTTTTTATTTATTGAAGATGGTACGATGACTGGTAAACGTATCTATCTTACCAAAGTAAAAGAAGAAAAAAATAGTGAATTGCTGTTCTCACTTCGCCGTCATTGCCAAAAAAGAGAGTGTCAAACAGATGAAAATCTCTATTTAGTATTTTTTAGCGTAGATAAAGTATTACCCCTAGTCGGTTCTGGGGAAGACAAATAGCATATGAAATAATGGGGTGGCTTAGGCCGCCCCATTATTTCATATACTATCATTTTGTTTTGAGCATAACCCTAATGCAATGAGAGATTCTTGCAACTGCTGTTTAACCTTTGTAGAAACCCTTGCATTGCCTAATAATTTCTCAGCAATTTTCCCATATATATGATTTGATGATTCGCCTGATGTGAGGCTTTTCGCCAGCCAAATCCATAATTTTGCAGTTTCTTGCGGATATTTTTCATAAATTTCTATCTTGCCAAAATAATTAAGGTTGTAGCACTCTTTTACCTGAACCGTTGAAAAAATAATCATATTTTCAATTAATGGAGCACAATAATCAGTAAATACAGCCACCCACCTTAGCATCGCCATAAGCTCACCTGATGTTAACTCAACGGTCATACGACGCCGAATTCTCAGTAAAGGAAGCAGCACACTATTCCACACCCAATGACTATATTTCTGATCCTGTATGTCTGACAGGTGAGAGCAAAGATAACTAAAATACTTCATCCTCTGTTCATCATTCAATTTTAATATCACATGACCCAATGCCTTTGTTGCAAAAGGCTTTTCTACAAAATGGCTCATGGAAAGCCAGGCCAACGACTGGCAATAGCGATTCTGATCAACAAGTTCTAAGAAATTTGCCGTAGCAACGAAATTGCCCAACATTTGGCCAAGAAGATTAGGGGTAAAATGTCCCCAGAACAAAAAACCATCCCAAGCTCGCTCCGCCTGATTTGTTGATTTACTCCAATCAAAAAGAGGTATGACCTTCGTTGTTGCCCAGTCTGGCGCAATCGCATATAAAAAGTGGACCTGACTAGCACAAATCACTTCTGCTATTTTTGTAATATTCTTCTCTTGCAATAGCCTAGACAGGCGTTCTGTAGCCGCCACAATATATTTATCATCTTTCCCATGATCACTGAGAATCTTCAATAATACAAAAATAAGATCACTTACTGGATGATTGATTACCGCATCCAGCCACCGTCGCGCTGGATCTTTTGAAAATGGGACATCTATAGCCCATTTTAATATGAAATCAACACACTTGAACATCTCATCGACAGACTGATCAGAATATCCATCAAAACCTTTGTCGGCTCGTTTACGTAAAAATGAAGTGACTGCATTTCCTATATGCTGCAGCTCTACTATTCCCTGTATTTTTTTGCATAGTAACTGTTGTTGCTCATGGGTTAATTGCGCAGCACTCAGGATATTGAGCAGCATACTGCTTAAATAATATGTGTTTTGGTTATCCCGCTGCCAAAGTATTCCCGTCACGGAAATTGCCCACTCGATCTCTTTTGAGACTTTTTCCCTAAAAGCAACGTGAAACTTTTCTTTTTCGTTGTTTTCACTGAATAAATCTTCAAGTTGAGCTATCTCATCGTACCAATGAAAAGCAGCTATAATATCTCCTGACAGAAGTGCAGACACATCTATCGGCGCTGGCGGCTTTATACAATCCGTTGATCGATATCTTACTCTAACGGTCTCTATTGCTGCTAACAACTGAGGATTATCTATATCTTTCCCAATCATACTCTTTAATAGATCGTAAGTTTGAGTGCGTCGATTGCAATTTCGATTCACTCCGCCTGCGTCATCATTCATGATCTGCAGTAAGGCATCAATTGCTTCTTCTTTGATTGCTGATGATAAATTCGCAAAAATTGAACTAAGTAAATGATATGATTCACTATAGTAAACCTCCCAGTGCAAGAGTTGTTTACTCAGTACCCACTGACATTTATCATCTTCACTCCAGTTGGCCAGTGAAACTGCATAGAGAGATAATCGCCGTAAAATTGGTATTTTTGAATCATTCCAGCCGACAATCAATTGATTTAGGTTCGCCTGATTATGAACAGAATACCACTGAATCAAATCAACCGCCGCATCAATCAACGGGTCCATTGGTCTAACATAAGTAAAGCCATCATTGCTTATTTCCTTAATAATAGTTGCTCTACCATAAGAAACCTCGTCGAGTTCAGCCGACCAGGCACCTTGCTCAATCAACATATAATAGGCATCCGTTAAATATAGAGTAACTATGCCCTGTACCCGGTCACAAATATCCGACAATTGGTTTCGCAATACGGTCTGCCAGTATTCACACAATCCCCCCGGATCTTCCGAGGGAATAGCAATCGACACTAGCACCGGCCGTTCTTCTGCAGTGTCCTTTTGATATACTTGTTTATTAAGTTTAATCATAGGTTTTGTTAATCGCGAAAAAATCATCCATCCAATATGTCTGTTTTGAGGAATATTGTCACACTCCAGTATCTCCTGCAGTAACGCCCAATGACCTGGTAATGTTGCATCACGCAACATTACATAAATCCAAGCAATTAGCCTTTCAGTCGAAATGTTTAATTTTCGATAGCATATTGCACCACCTATCTCATACCACAGGTCAGAACCCAGCTTTAGTTCCGTAAGTTCCTGCAGCAACAGGCCATTTGCTTTTTCAAAGCATTGATCGCCAATCCAGGAAATGTATTCTCGCGGGAAATTCTCGGCCTTTGCAAAAGTGTCAAATAATGATTTAACTTCTTCAATATGCTTTATAGCCCACTGAAGCCATAATTGGCCATCAGCATACCGGCAAAAATGTATTTGTCGGTTCGTTTTTGTCAAGCTTCTTAATAAATAGTCCTGATCTTGAGGCGTAAGCAACGTATCTTTTTTTGTCGTCAGTAGCTTGCGTATACGCGCTTCATGTTCAAGTTCGCTCATACAATATTGTTGGGCGATATCTTTGGCCACGTGCAACATGGCCTTATATTTTTCATCACCGGGTTGTTGAAATAATATTGGTTCAATATCTAGCTCCTCCCACTCTCGGCGTGCATTATTTGCGGCAAATGCATAATGCTTATTGGTACACACCGATAAACCGCTGGTCAGATAGCGAACTAGTGGATCACGATTACTATGGCCGATAAATAAAACAGTGTATTTGGCAAACATAGCCTGTAGAAATCGTGTAGCCCAGGCATAATTTAAGTAAGCTTTTCCAAAGTCCTCACCAGTTACAACAATGCTTTCTTTATCGTCAATCCTGCCATGTAAATACACAATACCATGAAAATTATCCCCCATTGGCAAAGCGGGTGCAACATACTCCGGGAGTGCCCAGCCCAGTTGCTTGGTTGCACTGCTGAGATGCTGATCAAAGTTCGTTGTGACAATCCGCACTTTACTTTCAGTTCCAAACCAGCAGAGAAGCGTTTCATGCCACGCATTCGGTTTTGTTTTCGATGGACTCATTTTCTCAATGACTCGCTGATGAACATCATAGCCTGATCCAGTCTTTGAAACCTTGCTTAGATTATAGTCAAGTGACAGCTTCCTTGAAAAAGTGACACCCGCTTCTTTACAAATATCTTGTGTTAATTTTATAAAATCCGGCAAATTGGAGGGGGCAATTTTGGATATCCCTGCTCCAAGAAATAATACAAGCTGCTCTTCTTCCAATTGTGTTAACAAATGATCTGGAACATTGACACCATATTCAGTCATGCGCATAGCCTTCACTCCCATTTCATAACGACTATATCATTTGCCTTAGTTAACATCATTTTTGTTTATTCTAAAATTAAAAAGCGCACAAAAAAGATGCCGAATAATTTTACACACCTTAATAAATGCGTTATATATCCCTATATCCTATTCCTAACAGACCAACAATAGATATGTTACTTTCCTAAAAATCCCTCGCGTCCGTTTGCTCTACAATCGACAATAAATGCCCACATTCTCATCTCTGACAATATGGGCATTCACATTATTCACCTATTTAATTGTCCAAAGGGACAGGCTCGAGACCACTGTCCCACTTTGATGTGTTTATCAATACAAGATATTGTACTATAATTTCCTGAAGATTGGCTTCTACAATGAAATGACCTTGTCCCATTCGATTAATGCGGCAAATACATCTTTCAGTTTATTCCCTTTTTCAGTCATAGAATATTCAACACGTGGTGGAATTTCAGGATAAATAGTTTTCGTTATAACCCCATTTTTTTCTAGCTCATGTAATCGAAGAGATAACGTTTTAGGACTGATTCCTAATAATAATTTTTGTAATTGGCTAAATCGTTTAGTCCCATCATAAATATTCCATAGAATTAAAAATGACCATTTACCATTAAGGATTGCAAGAGTTTTTTCTATAGAAGCACAACAATTTTCGCATGTACAGCACCTGTCCATATTACTTCCCTCCAGTATAGCAACTTCAATAAATGTAACTACTTCCCTTTTTATTATACAGCAACTATACTCGATATAACAATGTAAAAAAATACTGGAGGGAAAAACATGTCTCAAAAAAAGTTAGTACATTTACTAGTATTTAATGGCTTTGCTGATTGGGAACCGGCTTATGCAATTGCCGAATAAAAATGAATTAGATCAGTGGTATAAAGTGTTCAAACATGGTATACATCACTGGATTGTGCCAGAAAAAGTAGATTCAAGTTGCACAGCCATGGATTGATATGTGCCCTAGGCTCTAAATGGCCTAATATCAGCATCCGTGTCATGTCCTAAAGGCTAAATACCATAATGTGGGGCACAATAAAGCATTATAACAGGCAACGTCACTCCAAACCGGAATGGCGTTACCTGTTATATCGCTGCGGACCTTATAAAAACGTACGCTACGGAGATTTTAAGTGATAAACTCCACATGCTTTTTGAGCTGATAGCATCTAGAGATTGATGATATTTATGATAACGCCATCTGGAGTGGTATTAGCCATTGCATTACTTTTGAAAATAGGACATCCCCTGTCCAGTCAACTTTTTGTGGATTAGCTCTTATTCTTATAATAAAATCATTTCTTGATTCATTTGTCTTCGATGATGATTTTTCCAAATCATTATATTGTTGAGATTCTGATATTGTAGTTTGCTTACTATTAATAGGTGCCGCTTGTTCTTTCTGATCTAATGTTCTTCCTGCTAAAGCAGAAAAGAGAATAATCGGTATGAAGTAAGTTGTAGCTACTTTTTTCCGAGTTTTATATTCGTTTTCACCCCAACATATTACCCAGATTGGTTTAATCATACCAATAACAAATAATACACACGAAAGGAAAAACAAAATCACAAAAAAACGTTCCATTTACTTTAGCTCCTAATCTACCATTTGTAATTATTTTTTTACATTATACGATATAAATGGGATCCCCTCACGAAACGGAATCGTACGTTAAGAATTTTGAATCGGTCGTAACGACCTGAATTTGCCGTGTTAACGCTGGTTTTCAAAGCTACGATCACGTATTGAATTTGTCCAATCGGTTGAAACAGACAGCTCGTGAAAGAGTATTTTTGCCTTCACCCCTATTCAGACCAAGTTGTACTCTCTTGCGCAATTCCGGGTCTTGAGTCCACCGTAACTCAAACAATGTGCGTTCTTTGCATTATGCAATGTTCCAAGGTGAAAATTAACAGTTATTGAAATTGTTAAGAAAGATCAATGCTGGCGAGTATTTGTAAGGAACCAGTCATAGAGTTCACGATCCTTGTACACCTCACTGATGTAGTGCCCCTTGTCAGGTAACACAGTGAAACGTGGAGCGGCTCCCTGTGTACGTAGCGCATTAATCATCGCCTCATCGTCTTGTAGGGGGCAAATCGGGTCTTTTTCGCCATGAAAAGCCCAGATTGGCATAGACACAAACCTTTTCTGCCAAACGTCAGGAATCGTCGGCCTAGCGGCCATAGGGGCTATTGCCGCAAAGTATTCCGGGTGCTGGCAGGCCAGATTCCATGTGCCGTTACCTCCCATGCTTGTCCCAGTTAGATAAACTCGATCCTGGTCAATCTGGTATCTCTTTAAAATATCATCCAGCAACGCAGCTAAAATATCCGCTTTGGTCGTCCAGTATTCTCCCTCCGGGCACTGAGGGGCAATAACAACAAACGGGAAATCTGCTTGTTGTTCTGCAATCAATGGGGGTCCGTAGCTCTTAACTAAGTCTAGATTATGTCCGCGTCCAGAGGATCCATGTAGAAAGAGAATCATTGGCCACTGATGGGTATTTGGGGAATATTCAGCAGGAAGAATAAGCATATATTGTAATTTCTCACCGTTATATGAGAAAGTATTCCTTAGCTCAATAAAGTTTTTCCCAAGATCCTCATTCGCCATTGAGTCGACTGTACCAACATTGGTTATTAGTCCAAAATTAATAAGGACGACAGACAACAATACTAACAATATGTATTTCATACTAATCTCCTCCTTTTGTCTATAGTTGTATACTACTGGAAGTTATTGCTCCTTACAATAACAATTGTCTTACAGTTTTATTACAAATGATATATTCTATATCTGCTATAGCAAAAGTTACCACCTTGCTAGTCTAAATTGTTGACGACCGTGTTTTTAATTGGCGGATGTACAATCTAAGTGCAACACTATATAAAACAAGGAGGGACGGTTCTTGACTTGTTTTAGCTGGTCTATGTTTCTTAGAAACATCAGCGAGCTCACTGGCACGTTGCGTCATATCTATTAGTCGCCAAAAGAAATTCCAAGAGAACGTCCAGTTTTAATCAAATCATGTGTAGGTGGAACAAAATATGGGGTTCCAACAACATCGATTAAATCAACTGAGACAATTTGGTTATTTCGTAATGCCACCATTGTGTTGAATTTTTTATTAATGATTGCATTTACTGCAGCCTCACCGTATTGAGTAGACAATACCCTGTCATACGCAGTCGGACTACCACCACGTTGAAGATGGCCGAGTACCGTAGATCTACATTCCACCGCTAGTAAATTTTCTAACTCATGAGCAATTTTATCCCCTATACCACCTAACCGTATTGTTTCAGGGCAATTTTTTACTATCCTTGCTACTGATAACTCTCCATTAATGGATTTAGCTCCTTCGGCCACTACAATAATACTGAACAAAGTACCTTTTTGTTGTCTGAGCTTAATTTTATCGGTAATCGAATCCCACTTAAAAGGAATCTCAGGAATGATAATGCAATCTGCTCCACCAGCAATACCACTATGAAGAGCGATCCACCCTGCATAGCGTCCCATGACTTCTAGGACCATTACCCGATGATGAGACTCTGCTGTTGTATGCAATCTATCTAACGCTTCTGTCGCGATGCTAACGGCTGTGTCGAAACCGAAGGTTCTCTCTGTTTTAGGTAAATCATTATCAATTGATTTCGGAACGCCGACTACGGGAAACCCGAGCTCTGCAATTTCACTTGCAATTTTAAGTGTACCATCACCGCCAATTACAATTAATGCTTCTATATTTCGCTCTTTAAGATTGAATAAAACTCGCTGCGACATATCCTTGTAAACAAGTTCCTCATGATCGATGCACTGATATTTAAAAGGATTATCTCTATTTGTAGTCCCTAGTATTGTTCCTCCACGAGGTAATATACCAGAAACATTTTTAGGACCAAGTAAAGATAGGTCATCCTCAACTAAACCTTTAAACCCATTTTTTACCCCATAGACTTCTATCCCATTTGAATGTGCAGTCTTGTAAACCGCTCTTATTACTGCATTTAGCCCCGGGCAATCCCCGCCACCAGTTAATACTGCGATTGTTTTCAAATTCAAAACTCCTTTCAATATCGCTACTATTATTTCTTCTGAGAAATAAGTTGTCATGCTTTACAGCGAAACTTAAGCCTTGATGTGAATTCTATCGATGAAATAGACATTGCCCCCCATATTAATCTAACCCATTTTTATTATTGAAAACATTTTTTTGAATATCCTTTAATAAATCAATATAATATTCACTCCAACTCCCTGTGCAGACTAAACTATAATTTTTATACAATCAAGGTAACATTTTATAGACCAATATGCGAAAAAAGATTAAAAACAAATGTTTCTGTATGCTAGGTGTTGACAATTGTTTTTATTCCACTTATAATCTTGGTAATAATATATATTATATCAGTAATGACGGAAAAAAGTAATTTTGTACCTTTTATACAGAGAGCTAGTAATTGGTGTAAACTAGTTGAAAATACAAAATGAAGTTCCCTCCTGAACTGCGGGCTGAACATTACAGTAGGTCTTGCCGTATATTAGTCTACGTTACAGACTGAGAGTAGATCTTATGATCGATAATAGGGTGGTACCACGGCGCTTCGCCCCTTGTATGGTACCTCCTTTAGTTTTGTCCATAAGATTTAATTTGGGTGGTACCGCGGTCATTATCGTCCCTCTTCTGAGGGGCGATTTTTTTCTTTTATACCAGCATAGAAGAACATAGACGAAAAAGATCTATTATTTAAGGAGGTTCACATGAATATTCCATTTATCATCGTATGTATCTACATCGCTCTACTATTCGCAATCAGTTTATTTGCCCAGCGACGGTCCGCCGGTACTGCAACAAACTATATCCTAGCAGGCAGACAACTCACTACCCCACTCATTACTGTATCTATCGTAGGGCTTGCCGTTGGTGGAGCATCAACCATCGGCGTAGCTGAACAAGCCTATAAAGTCGGCCTTTCAGCAGGTTGGTATACAACAGCCTGGGGCATAGGGGCTATTGTTATGGGACTACTTGTTGCCAAAAAATATCGAAAACTCAATATAACCACTGTGCCAGAATTACTAGGAAGACATTATGATACAAAAGGCATGATCGCTGGGATATTGTGTCAAATTTTAATTCAACTGGTTGTTATGTCACTTCAATACATCGCAGGCGGCAGTATCCTCTGTGCTTTAATGCCTGAGATATTTACTCTGACCTCAGGTATGCTTACAAGTGCCGTCGTCTTTATTGGCGTTACTTTGATTGGTGGCATGTGGTCAGCGAGCTTATCCAATATTTTAAATGTATCTCTAAAATATATTGGCATTATTCTGGCTACGATCATTAGCGTAACACATGTTGGCGGTATCGAAAATATTCAAGCACAGCTCCCCGCCAACAATGTACCGTATCTCAGTTTCTTTGATGGCGTTGGCATCCTCGGTATTATTACCTGGATCATCGTATTGGTCACTGTCAACTTATCGTTGCAAAGTATTATTCAAATTTCTCTAGGGGCCAAAGACATTCAAGCAGCTCGCCGCGGTTTTATCATCGGTGGATTAATGATGTTGCCGATTGGCTTTGTCAGTGCATTACTTGGGGTCATTGCCAAAACCATGTTTCCTGATGTAAGCCCTGCTATGGCATTGCCTATGACGATCATGTCATTAAACCCCTTTCTGGCAGGAATAACCCTAGCTGCCTTATGGGCGGCTGATGTATCGACAGCTTGCAATCTACTCCTCAGCTCAGCAACTTTGTTTTCCCAAGATATTTATAAGAAATTCATTGATCCAAAGGCAAGCGATAAAAAATTCCTCCTTGTTACAAAAGGATCGGTATTATTCCTAGGATTATTAACCTTACTATTGGCTATGACCATAAGTGGCATTATCAGTACCCTCATGATTGGCCTCAGCTTGACTGCATCCTTTACAATCATTGTACTATTTACCTTATTTGCCCCAGGGCTTTGCCGCAGAAATGCTGCCTTTTATACGATTATGACAGGTGTAATCGTTCTGATTTTATGGCAGACAGTCCCATCAACCCATATTTTCTCCCATGTAATCTACCTTGAATGGCTAGCTTGCACTGCAACTTTCCTACTAACCTATCTAATTGATCGAAAGCCAATCATGACTTCTGATTCTATAGAAACAGCATTTTCAAAAATACAGTAAACCAAAATCAATGATCTCATCCAAAGAAAATGAACATGCAGACATCATCCCGTCTGCATGTTTATTTTTTTTGGATATCGGATCGTGGAGGGACAAGGGACAGATTACCTGTCCCAATATCGCCTGTCAATCATACGCAAATTTTCCATATTTATTATTGAGCTGTTTAAAAAATATCGTTTATAATCCTGTTTGGGGCATTTCAAAGATGAAGAATTTATAAAATAATGTGATAAATCAAAGTCTGGATTGGTATCCTGAAAGTTTAGCGCCGCCCTATTCAATGTTTTCGGGTCGACTGGCGAACGCTGGGCGAGATCCGCTGCCAGCTCTAGTAGCCCCAACTGCTTAGCTGTGGCAAACCACTTCCCCTGTTCACCATGCGTATTTTCAATGGCGTCCTTTAATATTTCCCATTTCTCTTTCGTCAGATATTTTATATACTATTTTTCTATATACTTGATACATTTTTCTGCAAGAAACCTTACAATACTATCTGCTTGATGGCTTTCATAAAAATCCACCATCAAAGTATTAAACTCTAATATGTCCACTACTCTTATATTAAATACACCATAACCTGCATTGACTAATATACCATTTGCCATAAGACGAGCAGTGCGTTTATTTCCATCCCAATAAAATTGATTTAAAGCTGCCCATAAAAATAATCGAATTGCTTGTTCTACTTCATGCTTACAATCTAAAATAATAGGCAGTTCACGCTCAAAGATTTCATCTAATTCATTGTACAAAGGCGCGACATAGGTTTTTGTACCTGCAATACCAACCCTACCCGTACGAAACTTTCCCCATTCTAATGATTCTTCCCTAACGATTACATCATTAATGCGATGAAACATTTCTTTTGATACGATAAACGTACTGGCCTTCACTGCATCTAAGATCAAATTCCAGGCACTTTTGATATTAAGCACTTGCTGTACATCACTGATCTTATGCCCCCCAATTGTAATGCCATCAACCAAGGTTTGAACCTCTGGGAATGTGATCGGATTATTTTCTAATTGGGATGTATCAAAAACATACTCCGGCAACATTCGTTTGGCAGAAAACAAAGCAAACCTTTTATCTGTGCTGATATTTTGTGAGATATTAATCTTATAGTCATATTCAAATAACATACATGTCACCCTTCATATTCACATCGTTTACTATAGTATATACTTCATACCCATCTGAAATCCTTTATCCATACTAAAACAAATAAGCACTTAGTTGATAGTATCTAAGTACTTATTCGTTCTTTGCAACGATATTTTTGTACTGTAATGCACAATATACCACGTTGCTCTTTTTGAGTTGCACTTATACAAAATCTCGAACATCGACAACGCGGTTCTCCAGTGCTGGGACAAAGTGACAGGTTTACCGTCGGAAACCACTGAAAAAGCTATCAGTTTTTGATTTGTAACCTACGCGAGCATCTTTATCAACAAGTGAGCGTAAGCCTTTTTGTATGATAAACTTTTCATGACTTAGTACCTCTTTTGCTTGGACTATCGCTTTTAAAGTTGCTGCCATGGTCGAGATATCAACGTTATTTTCGATTTCTGTCATCATGTTTTCCAAAAAAGTTTTTATCATTTCCTTAGCTTCTTTGTGATCTTCTATCCCCTTATAATCGGGGATAGTGGCATTTATCTCAGGTGGTATTTCGACTGATTCTTGCTTTATATTTTTTAAAATTCCCTTGGCTAAATGTTTCATAATTCGTTCTGGCACTAGCTTCATTGTATTGGCCTTTGCATGAGTGGCATCAATAGTTAATAAGGCCATTTTCGACACATTTTTGTACGACTTCCGTAATAATATTATCAACACTAGTATCTTTGAGTCGCTGTGTTCTGAATTTTGCAAGTAAGCTTGCATCAGGTAAATCTTCATCTGGGTTGACACCAATAAACCACATATATGCAAGATTCAAAGAGGCTTCTTCTATGACTTTTACATCTGATAAGTTATATAAATATTGCACTATGAGAAGTTTCGCCATCATTTCAGGTTCCTTTGCTGGACGACCAAAATTCTTGCTGTAGGAGCCCTCAAGTAATTTATTTATAAAACTGAAATCTACTACTTTATCTATGTTTTTAAGTAGGTGATCATCGGGTATTACAATGTCCCCATTTATCAAGACACGAATTTGATTTTTCTAAGATAACTTCCTCATTCATTTTATCGTTGTTATGCTACTGCTTCATGGGTATAAGAATAGATCGAGCTAAGGGGCACATCATCAAGGTCTCTTACATAATTGTAATGTGCAATTACTCCCGAGCCATCACCTTGACATTCCTAACTGTTTCAGGGTATAGCAAGTAGAGACGTCCCCATTCAAATGGTCTAAAAATCGTTTTATTATGATATTTTCATTGGCCTGCCTTTGCCCCATCCATGCTTATTTTTATGGTCTCAAAAGGCTTTATGCATTTGATGCACGACCATGTATACAGGGCCACTATGGGTGCCAATGTAACTTATATCAATAAACCAAACTTGACCAGCGCCTTTGTATCAGCCCATCACTTAAACTTGTTTCCCAATTAAAGTCATCATTATGGCAGCGAAGTTTTAAACTCTCGCTGCCATATTCTATAACTTGCTATAAAATCATCTTTCAAAAATTGCAGCAATTTCTTCCAGTCTCTGCTTAATTTCTGCTGTCGTACGTAGGGTAAGAATCTGATCAGCCCACTCTTTTGCTTTCTCAACATTGATCTGACGAATAAGATGTTTTACTGTAGGGACAGAACGTGCGCTCATTGATAATTCAGTTAAACCAAGTCCTACTAAAAGAGATGTAGCTAGAGGATCTCCAGCCATCTCACCACACATTCCTACCCACTTACCATTTTTTTGTGCTGCTTTGGCAACATTGGCAATCAATCGAATGATAGGAGGATGAAAATAGTCGTTCAGCCAAGCCACATGTTCATTCATACGATCAGCCGCCATGGTATATTGGACAAGATCATTCGTACCAATACTAAAAAAATCGACTTCCTCAACCAGTATATCTGCAATAACAGCAGCCGATGGAATTTCAATCATGATGCCGACTGGCACGTCTGCCCGATGGGTGATTCCTTCCTGAGTCAGCTCATCAGACACTTCTTTCAGTACGGCCTTGGCCTGTAATAGTTCATCTAATGTCGCAATCATGGGAAACATGATATGTAAGTTTCCATCCACACCAGCCCGCAGTAATGCTCGTAATTGGGTTCTAAATACATCCTTATATACCATACAGAGTCGTATGGCTCTAAGCCCTAATGCAGGATTGGCTTCTACTAGGCCACCGATAAAAGGTAACTGCTTATCACCACCAGCATCGAGGGTCCGAATCACAATCTTTTTGTCTGGCATAGCCTGAAGTACGGTACGATAAGACTGAAATTGCTCTTCTTCTGTTGGGACGCTCGTTTTATCCAGAAATAAAAACTCAGTACGAAATAGACCAACACCATCAGCACCTGCGGCCAGCACTTGTCTCATATCGTCAGGTGTACCAATATTAGAGGCTACCTCAACATGAAGACCATCAAGGGTTATACTTGGTAAATGACTGACTTTTGCTAATGCTGCTACTTTGGCTTTTTCTTCTGTCATACGCTGGCGATAGTCTGCCAATATACTTTCGTCAGGATTCACTAGCACTTTACCGACATGACCATCAACAATGACCATATCTCCATTACAGAGTTTATCGATAACACTGCCTACACCTACCACAGCGGAAAGCCCTGCCGCTCTGGCCAAAATTGAGCTATGAGAGGTCTTGCCACCAAGGGCTGTAATAAATCCCGATACGCTATTAAAATCAATGGATGCTGTATCTGATGGTAACAAATCTGTTGCTACTAAGATACCTGTATATTTTACATTTTCTACTCTACATTGCAATATGCAGAGCAAGCGGTTACCAATATCTTTAATATCTACCGCCCGCTCACGCATATATTCATCATCAAGAGAGGCAAACATACTAGCAATATTCTGGGTGGCAGTTTCTACTGCTGCCTCAGCACTAGCGCAGTTGGTTTCAATATCATCGAAAACAGCCTCAACTAAAGACGGATCTTGTACCATTAATTTATGTGCAGCAAACACTTCACCCTGATGCTTCCCGACAGTCGTAGCCGTGTGTTTCTGCAAAGCATCAAGTTGTACCAAGGCAATTTGTTGCGCCGCTAAAAAACGGTCCTTCTCATTGGAAGCTTCTCCAGGAGTCACTGTATGGCAAAAATTATGTGTACATTCCTGAATATGCATAATCTGTCCAATAGCAATACCTGCTGAAGCTGCAATCCCTTCTATTTCCCACATATTTATCACTCTTCCCCAAATTTATCGGTAACTAATTTTTTCAAAACTTGTGCTGCCTCGTCGGCATCTGGCCCCTCGATTTTCACAACGATATATTCGCCTTGTTTTACACCTAATCCCATAATGTTGATAATACTTTTAGCATTCATAGCTTTTCCATCTTTAATTATCATAATAGTTGATTTAAATGTAGAAGCTTTTTGCACAAGCAGAGACGCTGGTCTAGCATGTAGTCCTGCCTTATTTTCAATCTTTAAAGTTAATTCCATATTATTACACAACCTTCTCTTTATTTTAATATTTAGCCCAATATCAAACTGGGCAGGTTGAAAAAATTAAATATAACAAGTTATGCTTTGCCACTCGAACCAAATAATTTTATATAGTGTGCTAATTTATCGGCATAACCTTTAAACATGATACTGCAAGCATCGGTTGTTTTAAATATTTTATGTTCTTTTAAATTTTCTTGTAAGGCATCATATCCTGCCATATCTAAATCAGTATACAAATTCAACTTTGTTATGCCATATCCGATTGTCTTCTTTAAGTTATCATCCCCTGTTCCTGAACATCCGTGAAGTACTAACGGAACATCGACCATATTATTCAACTTCTGCAGCAAGTCAAACTGCAATTCAGGTTTCCCTTTATAGACGCCATGTGAAGTTCCCACGGCAACGGCGAGACAATCGACTCCTGTCATTTCTACAAATTTAATTGCTTCATTCGGATCTGTAAGTCCTTCATCTTTTGTTTCTGTATAGTCACATCCTTGTCCAACATGACCTAATTCCGCTTCTACCGTTACTCCTACCGAGTGAGCGAACCTTACAATTTCCTTAACGGCTTCTACATTTTCACCAAAAAGAAGCGTTGAGCGATCAACCATAACGGATGTAAATCCTGCACGTATTGCTTTAACTACATGCTCTAACTCTTGTCCATGATCTAAATGAACCGCTACTGGCACTAATGATTTCTGTGCCAATTCGATTGCAATTTTACCAAATTCAAAAATATCAGCCATTACAGGGTAAAGAGCAAGGATCAGTGGCGATTTTTCTTGTTCAGCAGCCAATATAGCCGCTTTTATACTATCTTCATTCCATGCATTAGGAGCCGCCACCCCATATTTTCTTTTTTTCGCATCGATAAGAATACTCTTCATATCTGTAAGCATAAATACACCTTCACTTTCTCTAGACTTTATCCAATCTGACGATACCCACTTTTATTAGTGGAAGCTATTTATTCGTTGTTTTGACTATCTTCGCCGAATTAAAGCAGGTAGCAAGACTGTTCTCTTGAAAGAATGGTTTCATCTGTCCTTCTAAGATTGCTGCTGAGCCCTCTGAAACATCTTTTCTTTGTCCCGCTAAATGTGGTGTTAAAATAACATTGTCTAGTTTTATTAACTTACTTTTAAGTGGCAGAGGTTCTGTATAATATACATCAAGGGCTGCGCCTGCTATCTTTTTATTACTTAACGCATCAATCAGTGCCTCTTCATCAATGATTTCCCCTCGTGCAACATTAATGAAATATGCGGAAGGCTTCATCTTATTAAAGAGTTCTCTGCTAATGATTCCTTTATTCGATTCAACTGGCGGAATGTGAATTGATATAAAATCACTGACTTCAAATAGTTCTTCAAGGCTACGTACCGTTCCATATTCTTTTAGTATTTTTTTATCTAAAAACGGATCATAAACTTGTACATCCATGCCAAGTCCAGCTGCTTTTTCTGCAACTCTCCTCCCTATTTTGCCAAGTCCAACAACTCCAAATTTCTTATCTTGTAGCGTAAGTCCTCTAAAGGTTACATACTCTTCCCAATTTGGTACGTCCCTATTGATATCTTGATCCCATCTACCTTCTTTTACATAACGATCGGCTCTTACAATATTTCTGCAAAGTGCCAAAGCAAAAGTTATGGTAAGATCCGATACTGGCTCAACGGATCGACCTGGAGCATTAAAGAAATAAATTCCCTTGTCAGTAGCCGCTTTTATATTTACACTGACTGCATCTGAGCGACAACAACCGATAGCGATAAGATCTTTGCCAGCCTCAATCACTTGTTTGGTAACGGGAGAAGTATGAACCACGAGAAGATGAACTCCAGCAATTCTGTCAATCAGATCTTGAGGATGCCCACAATATTCAGTAACACTGTCATCGCCAAAATCTTCCTTTTTTTCTCTACTCATCGGTTTATCCATGACTTCATCATATGAATCTATTTCATAATCGTAACCTTCCAATACCCGCTTTGTTGCTGCAATAAGATCCTTCGTTGTTACCCAATCGTCACCCACGACTAATACTTTAATTTTTTTGCCTTTTTCCATAATA